>Ga0196976_1000378_pt1 | contig 28607 bp, 19 predicted proteins | sample S3v_513CmetaG_FD_148644 | JGI IMG/M metagenome (GOLD analysis project Ga0196976, IMG submission 148644) | Soil microbial communities from Anza Borrego desert, Southern California, United States - S3+v_5-13C | ecosystem: Environmental > Terrestrial > Soil > Desert | place: USA: California... | reverse complement strand
GAGATGCCACTCCGGCGAACAAAGAACTTGGGGAGTTCGAGATGAAGGCGGCTGTGGACGGGCTCGCCTCGATCCTTCGGGCAATCAAAGCTGACGACGTCAGCCTGAAGCTCCAGAAAGAGTTCTACGAGCGCGCGAAAGAGCCGTTGAAAACGCAGCAGTAGTTTAGAAGGAAACGGCAGAGGCCCGCGACAGCCGTGCGCGGGCCTTTTCCTCTGCCGGGGGTTGAATAACAACACACTCTTCTTACATGCATTGATTTGTTATCGTGGTCTGCTCTTGTTCGAGACAAGCAAATGCGAAACTTCTACTGTCTGCTCCTGCTAGTACCTCTGATGGTGTCTGTCTCCTTAAACGCCCAACAACAGCAACAACCGCGACAACTACGCGTGATGCCATATCCGGCCTCAGTGCAGCTTGGCGACGGCGAGTTCGTCGTGGATCGATCCTTGACGATCGCTCTGACCGGCCACAAGGAGCCTCGGCTTGAGCGAGCGGTGAATCGCTTCGTGCGAACCCTGTCGCTCCAGACTGGCATGAACATCCCTGTTTCCCTGGTGGACGAAAAGACCACAAAACTTCTGATCCATTGTGACCGGGCCGGTGAGAAGGTACAGGAGCTTGGAGAGGACGAGTCGTACAAACTGGAGGTCACGCCCGCGACGGTTCGCCTTTCTGCTGCTACTCCACTTGGCGTGCTCCGCGGCCTGGAGACACTGTTGCAAATGGTCACCCCCGCTTCGAGCGGCTTCAGTGTGCCTGTCGCTGTCATCAACGACCAGCCCCGCTTCCCCTGGCGCGGTCTGTTGATTGACTCGTGCCGCCACTGGATGCCGGTTGAAACCGTCAAGGCCGCTCTCGACGGCATGGCCGCCGTCAAGATGAACGTCCTGCACTGGCATCTTTCGGAAGATCAGGGTTTCCGCGTGGAGAGCAAGAAATATCCCAAGCTGCATCAGATGGGCAGCGACGGGAACTACTACACGCAGGACCAGATCCGGGAGATTATCGACCATGCGCGCGACCGGGGTATTCGTGTTGTGCCCGAATTCGATATGCCCGGCCACAGCATCGCCTGGTTCGTGGGTTATCCCGAACTGGCGAGTGCGCCCGGCCCGTATCAGGTCGAACGGAAGTGGGGCATCTTCGACGCCGCGATGGACCCCACTCGTGACTCGACCTACAAGTTCCTGGAGAATTTTATCGGCGAGATGGCGAAGCTATTCCCCGATAAGTACTTCCATATCGGCGGCGATGAGGTCACCGGCAAGCACTGGACGGCGAACACGGAAATCCAGCAGTTTATGCGTGAGCATCAACTGAAGGACAATCACAGTCTTCAGGCTTACTTCAACAAGCGCGTCCAGAAGATCGTCAGCAAGCACGACAAGATCATGATGGGCTGGGACGAGGTGCTTCACCCCGACTTGCCGAGAGACATCGTGGTGCAGTCGTGGCGCGGACCGAAGTCGCTCGCAGCCGCTGCCCGCCAGGGTTACCGCAGCCTGCTTTCATCCGGATACTACATGGACATGGCTTTCCCGGCCGCGAGGCACTACGCTGTCGAGCCTCTCTCGGGTGACGCTGCGAGCCTCACGCCGGAAGAACAGAAGCAGATACTCGGCGGCGAAGCCTGCATGTGGGCAGAGTTTGTGACACCCGAGACTATCGGCTCACGTCTGTGGCCCCGCACTGCTGCGGTTGCTGAGCGGCTGTGGTCCCCGCAGCAAGTTACGGATGTGAATGCGATGTACGATCGCCTCGACGCACTCAGCTCCAGGCTCACGCATCTTGGTCTTGATCACGAGTCGAACTACATTCCGATGCTCCAGCGCATCAGCGGCCGAAACGATGTTGATGCACTGAAGCTGCTGGCAGACGTCGTGGAACCGGTCAAGGAGTACACGCGGCCCGGTTCGCGGAAGTACACCCAATTCACTCCGCTGAATCGCCTCGTGGACGCGGCACGTCCGGAAAGTTTGAAGGCTCGCGCCTTCTCTCTTCGCATCGAGCGGTTTATCGCAGGGAAGCCCGAAGCGGAGGATGAGCAGCAGATCCGGTCATCACTGACCGCATGGCGCGACAATCATCGACTACTCGCAGCGCAAGCGAACGGATCGTTCCTGATGCAGGAAGTGCTTCCCCTGTCACAGGAGTTGTCGCAGGTCGCTGCAATCGGGCTGGAAGCTCTCGATTCGATGAAGTCCGGAATTAAGCCGTCAGACCAGTGGCGCGCTGAGAAACTGGCAATACTCGGCGAGGCAAAGAAGCCCAAATCCGAACTCCTCAACATGATCGTTGCGCCTGTAGAGGCGTTGGTGAAAACCACAGCTCGCTAATAAAGGAAAATGACGGCTGCAGCAAATCCGCTTTGTTGCAGCCGTCGCAGACTCCCACTCGGAAACTCGTCAGTCGAGGCGCTCTGCTATCGCTTCGGCGGGCGCGGTTGCGACTCTCAGTGCTAGCAGCAGCATTCCGACGATTGCGAACGCGCAAACCGCCATTCCTACACGCAAATCCTGGAACTGTTTCGAGATCTGTCCCACAAGCCACGGGATCACAGCTCCTCCCAGGCCAACCGTAGCGAAGATCGGCCCCATCCGGCGCTCTGCCGCGGCCCCGAACAGGGCGGTCATAATCGCGACTGCGGTAGGAAACACGCCGGCGAGTCCCAAACCGGAGAGTATTGAGCCACCGGCGATTGCAGCCGGGTGCGACGAGGTGAGGAGAACAAGCACACCGCACAGAGCCGATCCGAGGCTAAGGATGAGGAAGTCGCGCTCGCGAACCCGGTTCAGCAAAAGCGATCCCAACCCGCGACCGGCCAGCAGTGCGCCCCAAAATGCAGCCTGGACGAGTGAGGCTTCTTGCAGCGACGCCACGCTCATCCGCTGCGCATAGGTGGCAAGCCATCCGCCGATGGCCGTTTCTGTCCCGATATACACAAACAGGAGGACTGAAAGCAGGGCGACGCTTGTGTGTGGAAACCATTTGCTGTGTGCACTGCCAGGTTGCGGCGCAGTCTTGTCAATGCTGTGAGGCATCGTTGCGGCGATTGCCAACGCAACCGCGACGATTGCGATACCGACGCCTGTAAGAATGGTGCTCAGCGGAACTTGCCCGAGCAGAACCCCAAACAGAGGCGGCGCTGCGACTGCGCCGGCACTCCACGCGAAGTTGATGAGATTCAAGGCGGCCCCGCGTCGTTGCGAAAACATTGAAACGACAAGCAGGTTCGTCGCCGGTAGATTGAATCCGAGTCCAAGGCCGTAGCAGGATATACCGAGGAGTAGTGCCGTCCACGATCCTGTCGCTAGTATCCCGACGCCAATCGACATCAAAACGAACCCCGCCAACATGACGTTGCGGGACCCGATGCGTTGCATAAAACGGCTCGAAGCTGCCGTTCCGAGCGTTGATGAGCAGAATTGAAGGGTGAAGAGGTAGCCGGCGCGGGCGTCGTCGAGGTGCCAGCGCGCTGCCAGAACAGGGAGAATCGGCCCGAGCATCGTCGTAACGATTCCGGTCAGCAAAAATCCCAGGTGTACCAGCAGCATTCCCAAGGTCACGAGTCTTGTCCCATGCTCATGGCGCGAGATGCGCCGACTGCCGCAACATTGTACGTTCCGGCGCCTTTCTCGGCCATTCTCGACGTTAGGGGACGAGGTTGACGCTCGGCGAAGCGCACGACCCGCTCCGAGTCCGTATAATTAGGTGAGTCGCGCCTCGCATTGGATCTGGTCCTTTGCTCCCCACATGTCCTGGATTCGCCCTGTGTGCCTGAGGCACACGCGACCATTTGCTACGTGTGCCCGGAAGCGGCGCGTCAATTGAAGAGATAAGGACAGAAGTTTGCCGACAGAGATTCGTAATATCGCCATCATCGCTCACGTTGACCATGGCAAGACGACGCTGGTGGATGCCATGTTGCGCCAGAGCGGTACGTTCAGGGCTAACCAGGTAGTTATGGATCGAGTGATGGACTCGAACGAACTGGAGCGCGAACGGGGGATCACCATCCTGGCCAAGAACACGGCTGTCTACTACAACGACATCAAGATCAATATCGTAGACACGCCCGGGCACAGCGACTTCGGCGGAGAAGTGGAACGCGCGCTGAAGATGGTGGACGGTGTGATGCTTCTCGTCGATGCAAGCGAGGGACCCCTGCCGCAGACTCGCTATGTGCTGAGCAAGGCGCTGGAAGCGAAATTGCCACCCATTGTGGTAATGAACAAGATCGATCGCCCGGATGCGCGCCCGCAGGAAGTTCTGAACGAAATCTACGATCTTTTCATCGACCTCGATGCCGGCGAGGAACAGCTCGACTTCCCGGTGCTCTATACGAATGCGAAACTCGGTACGGCATCGACGGATACGAACGTACCCGGCGAGGACCTTCGACCGCTGTTTGACTCTATCATCAAGACCATTCCGGCTCCCGCTGGGGATGAGGCAGCTCCACTTCAAATTCTGGTGGCGAATCTCGACTACAGCGACTACCTCGGACGGCTCGCCATTGCGCGTGTCTTCAACGGCACGCTGCGCGCCGGAGAGGAAGTGGGCATTGCGAAACTCGATGGCTCGATCGAGAAAGTGAAGATCACAAAGCTGTTTTCGTTCAGCGGTCTGAAGCGAACCGACATCGATCGCACCGAACTAGGCGACATTGTCGCGGTGGCGGGGGTTGCGGGCATCACCATCGGCGAAACAATCACTGACCTCGAAAATCCTGCACCATTGCCGCACATCGTGATCGACGAGCCCACCATCGCCATGCAGTTCACGGTGAACACTTCTCCGTTCGCCGGACGGGAAGGGCAGTTCGTAACGTCGCGCAATTTGCGGGAGCGTCTCGAAAAAGAGTTACTCACGAATGTCGCCATCAAGGTTGAGGAGACCGGAAGCGCAGAGTCGTTCAAAGTTCTGGGACGCGGCGAACTGCAATTGGCAATCCTGCTCGAAATGATGCGTCGAGAAGGATATGAACTTGCGGTAGGCAAACCGGAGATCGTCACCAAACAGATCGACGGCAAGCTGATGGAGCCTGTCGAGCGAGTCACTATCGATATTCCTGAAGAGTTCGTTGGGGTCGTCATCGAGCAGCTTGGGCGGCGCAAAGCAGAGATGCAGAAAATGCACAACCATGGCTTCGGACGCGTGCGGCTCGAATTCCGAGTTCCCAGCCGCGGCCTGATCGGTTTGCGCAGCCAACTGCTTACGGATACGCGCGGAACAATCGTCATGAACTCGCTTTTTGATGGTTACACCGAATGGCAGGGCGAAATCCCCCATCGCGTGACCGGGGTGCTCGTCGCCGATAGACCGGGAACTACGACCGCCTATGCGCTTTACAATCTCCAGGAGCGCGGTGAACTGTTCGTTGGCCCCGGTGTGGATGTGTACGAGGGAATGATTATCGGCGAGAACTCGCGCGACAACGACCTGGACGTGAATGCCGTTCGCGAGAAGAAGCTGACCAACATGCGTTCTTCTACCGCCGACGAGGCGATCAGGCTCGTGCCATTCCGTTCGCTGAACCTGGAGCAGGCGATCGAGTTCATCGCCGACGATGAATGGGTGGAGATCACGCCGAAGTCTCTGCGACTCCGAAAGAAGATTCTCCAAGCGAATCGCCGGCCAAGAAAGAACGCAGAGCCCGCATTGAAGGTGAGCGAGTAGCGGGCGCACTCACCGGACCATTGAAGCAGATCAGGGGACGCCTCAGGCGTCCCTTCTCGCTATCCAGTTGTGGAACTCGCGCCATCTCCTCCTCCGTGCAGAGAGAGCCAGCAGCGTGAGACCTCAGCACTTTGCCGCTGGACAACTGCCCCGATAGGCTCCCTATCTAAACTCTTGCTGCTACAAGGGGTTTATGCGAAACCAGTCGGGTGCTGCCAAAGTTGTCCCGTTTACACCTGCGGCGTCTGAACAATCCGCTTTTCACCAGTTAACGACGCCTCTCAAGCTGGCCAATCTGAGCGCGATAATCGAGTCGTCGTACGACGCCATATTCAGCACGGATCTGCAGGGCAACGTTCTGAGCTGGAATCCGGCAGCAGAGCGGATCTACGGCTATGCTGTTGAGGAAATCATCGGGACCAACATTGACCGCGTCCTCCCAGACGACCGGAAGGATGAAGTTCGCGAAGTCGTGGAACGCATCATCGCCGGCGACGAGGTGCCTTCGTTCGAGACGAAGCGGAAACGCAAGGACGGCCGGGAAATCGATGTTTACCTGACAATCTCGCCCGTCCGCGATTCCGATGGTGAGATCATCGGTGTCTCCATGATCGCGCGCGACGTGACGGACCGGAAGGCTGCCGAGGCTGCGCTTCGGCGCAAGCAGCAGGAGCTGGAGGATTTCTTCGAGAACGCGGTCATCGGACTGCACTGGGTAGGCCCGGATGGCAGAATCCTGTGGGCCAATCGAGCCGAGATGGAGTCACTTGGCTATTCCCCCGACGAGTATATTGGCCGCCACATAGCCGAGTTCCACGCCGACCCGGATGTTATCGACGATATCCTCCAGCGACTGGGGCGAAACGAAAAGCTAAGAGGGTACGAGGCTCGCATGCGGTGCAAGGATGGGAACATCCGGCACGTGCTTATCAATTCAAGCGTTTACCGCGAGAATGGCAAGTTCATCCACACTCGATGCTTCACGCTCGATGTGACCGAGCGCAAGATGGCCGAAGAAGCCTTGCGCCGAACAGAAAAGATGGCGGCAACAGGGCGGCTGGCGGCTACCATCGCGCACGAGATCAATAATCCCCTCGAAGCCGTTACGAATCTTCTTTTCATCGTGCGCCGCAACCTGTCCGATCCAAACGCTGCTGGCTTTCTTGATCTGGCAGATAAGGAGCTGAGGAGAGTTGCTCATATTGCCAAGCAGACCTTGGGCTTCTTCAAGGACTCGTCGCATCCGGAGAGGATTGCGGTTCAGGAATTGCTGGACAATGTGATCTCGATTTACCACAGCAAGATCGAGGCACGCGAGATCCGAGTTGTTCGCAGGTTCGAGCCCGCATACGTGGACGGACTTGAGGGCGAGTTGAGGCAGGTAGCATCCAATCTCATCGTGAACGCAATCGAAGCCTCAGATCGGGGTGGCACGATCAAGGTACGCGTTCGTCAGAATCACTGTGGCGTTTACGTGCTGGTCGCGGACCATGGTACGGGCATTGCTCCCGCAGACCGCGACCGTATCTTCGAACCGTTCTTTACGACGAAAAAAGATACCGGAACTGGCCTGGGTCTTTGGGTGACACAGGAGATCGTGCGGAAGCACGGCGGCAAAATCCGGTTCAGGACGAGCAGGGAGCCCGGCGCTGCCGGCACCGTGTTCTCCGTTTACCTGCCTGCAAGTGCCTAGTAAGTGCCGCCGTTGTTCGTTGCTCCTGAATCAGCCGCAAGCGAAGTGCACTGGGCAGCAACCGATCTCGGTTTGTTGTCGCGGCGGATTGTTCCGCGGTCCACGACCGCACCATCGCGAGTGATCGTGGAAAAGTGCAGGCCCTCACCATTCAGTTCCAACACAATGAAACTGTTGTCCTGGTCATAGCCACACGCGGTCTGCGACGTGCGCTCGATGTCAGAACGGCGAAGCTTCCCGGCCGCTCCGGAAATGAAGTACTGAATACCACTCTGCGGACTGTGCCGCTCGTAAAAGTGTTCGTGGCCGGCGAACACTACGTCCACTCCATACCTGATAAAGATGGGTTCGAGCACTTTTCGCAGTTCGAGGGCAGGGCCGTGCCTTTTTCCGGACGAGTAAAGAGGATGATGCATGGCGACGATAGTCCACTCGGCCGCACCCTTCGACAGTTCCTCTTCGAGCCATTGCAACTGAGCCGCATCCATCTGTGTGCTGTCGAGCGCCAGTATGCGAACTCCCGGCTTGGGGTGAATGGCATAGTAGCGTCGGCCGTTCATGTTGAAGAGCGGGTAAAAGCGCTGTTCTGGCCTGTCATGGTTTCCGAGAACTGCATAGAAGGCCACTCCTTTCTCCAACAGGTCTCTGTAAGGCTCTTCGAATTTCCTCTCGTAGTCCCGCGGACGTTCTTTGCCGTAAAGGTTGTCGCCGAGCATCAGGACGAACCCGAACGGAAACTGGTCGTAGTGTTTCTCCATTACCGCAGCGAGTTGGTGCTGGCGCTTGCCGCCTGTACCGGCGTCGCCGATGACGGCAAAGCGCATGGAATCTGGCCGACCGGCGTTTTGGCCGAGCGCACCGACGGTGACGAGCAGTGCGCTCAGCGTAGTGAGAGTCATCCGATATAGGTAATTGGTCAGCGGCAACAGAACACCTCATTCGTCCCCGAGGAAGCGGAGAACTCCCGCGGGCAGCAGTGAGCGCCTTCGGGTCAGTGAAACTGTGGTGCTCGCAGGGATTGATGCAACACAAGAGCACAGCTTCAGTTCGCCGAGGCTCAAGGTTGCAGCACGACGGAACCAGGACTCCCTGCTGCCCGTCAACGCCAGCATCGGCTGGCGCGAAGAGTCACCGTCCCCAAGCAGGCGTCGTGCTATGCGTGCGCGTTCACGAATACTCAGCGCTTCATCGAACAGCGGCAACAGCAGCTTCCGCAGATGCTGGTCGAGCGTATTGTCGAGCAGTTCGATCGCACTGTCGCGAAGGGCCGGAACACGCGACCGAATGGCTGCGTATGCACTGTCGAGGTCCCTGTCCGGGTAGAGCACGCCAAGCAAACGGAAGATGCGGCGTGCTTCAGCGTCCATGGAGGTCCGCAGCGGTGCAGTGCGTTCCCCCGTGCGAGTGCCGGCCTCTGACAACCGGAGCAGCACCTGGTACGACCGGTAATGCTGTGCCACTTCAATTGCGAGTGCGCTCTCGACGTTCGTGCGGTCCGGCGTCACTTCTGGCGTCTCCCGCAGTAACCTGCCCAGCGCCAGGGTTGCACGGTCGCGAACCTGTGCATCCGGGTCCACGAGCGCCACTTCCAGGACGCGCTCCGCTGAAAGCGTGCCGATCCGGGCGAGCACGTCTATGACGTGGAGACGTAGCGGCATCGCCTCATTGCGGTCAGCGGCGTGGACGCAGAGGATGCCCGTGATGTCGTCTCCGATGGCGACCAATGCCGCTGCAGCCGCCTCGCCGAGCTCGGGGTTGGGCAGGCGCTCAATCAGAGCGAGAGCAAACTGACGGCGTTGGCCCGATCCAATGTGCTGGATTGCCTCGCGCTGGACGTTAACACTGCCCGTCTCGAGCATCTCAGCGAGTTGCCGCTCACTGTAGTAGGCCGAGGGCTCGGCCGGAACCGCAAACGCAGCTTCGCTTGCGGTGGCAGACTGCGGCTCAGGCTCGCGGCACACCTGCACGATATTGCGCAAGCTCGCAACGTACGTCCTGCGCGCGAGCAGTGCCACTGTGACCCACGTTGCAACCACAGCCAGCGTTACCCAGCTTATGCTGCGCGCCGACAGTCCCAGGTAATTCGCCGAGAGTAGTACGGCGATTCCAGCCAGGCCGTCGCCCATGCGCCAGATCACGGTGTCTATGAAGGATTTCGCTTCAATCTTCAGTTCTGCCGGCACGGGCAGGTAGAGCAATTCGACACTCGACTTGTCTACCGAATAGCGGAACACCTGGTCGAAACCCTTCAGTGCGGCAGCCGCCGTCAGCGTGCCGAGTACGATTACTCCAGCGGAACCGATCAGCAAAGCCACCGGGACCACCAGCAGCGCCGGCCCGATTCCGAAGCGCTTCAACAATCTCGACGTGAGCAGTAACTGGACGAGCAGAGAGAGTATGCCCGCGTAGAAATTGAACTCGCCGAAGAAAGCTGCAAGCGAGTCTGTTGCACCGATGGACTGCTTGGCAATCGCCTTGAACTGCCAACCTGCAATCGTGGTGGCAAAAGAAGAAAGGCAAATCAGGGCAGCAATGGCGCGCAGATGCGGCATGGACCACACCTCTCGGAACCGGGCGCCCACACCGCCACGGGACTCGCTCTGGGTGCCAGTGCTGGCATGCTCCGTCCTCGCACTCCAAATTGCGGACACGATGACGATAGAGATTGCAGTTGCAACCGCCATGACGAGCAGCAGTGATTCAGCGCCGAATCCAGCAGCCAGCGCCTTGGAGATATATCCGCCCGCAATCCAGCCGGAGATGGCACCGCTCCCGATCACGCTGAAGCTGCTTTTCGCCTCGCGCGTCGTGAAGACGTAGTTTGCCAGCGTCCACACCTGCGCAGTCGCCAGCACTCCGAAAATACCAATCCACACGTACACGAGCGGGTAGAGCCATGCGAAGCGGTAGTGAGTGGCTGCGTACCAGAACGCGACCGACGTCACGGAGTAGGCCGCCAGGCTCAACATCAACAGTCGGTCCAGGCGAACGAGCCGCCCTATGCGGACGTAGGCAGCGACTACGAACCCAACCAGCGCAGCGATTGCGATATCCGCGTACGGCAGTTGCACCGCCTTGAATTGATCAAGAAACAGAGCGTCGCGCGCTACTTTTCCGACCACGTAGCTGGTGACCACGAGGAACAGGTACGCGAACAGCAGGACCGCCTGCCCGGTAGCGCTGCGATATAAGTTGTTAATGATGCGTGCCATCGCTGTTCTCCTCACCCCTTCGATCAAGTCAGTGTTCGCGTGACGTCGTCGCTTGCGCGATGCGTGTTTCGTGATTGCGCCGCTGCTTCAAATAGGTCTCAACGACCCGGTCTCGCCGCTCCATGATCTGGGTCGCCAGGTAATCAGCTGCCGCCGGATCGGAAAGCTCACCGGTTTCGACTGCGGCTCGAATCTGCTCGTCGGTGAACGAGTCGACAAGTTCCGCTGCCCATCGCGCATCCGCTTCGGTCATGTTCTCGAACGCGACCAATGGAAAATTCGACTTCCATTTGCGCGGGTCAAAACCCTCTGCCGTGTATCGACCTACGGCCTGAAAGCGAATGTCGGACTGGGTGTGCCACTTCGGTTGCTTCAAGCCGAGGGTCAGCAACGTCTTTCCGGCCTGCGCGAGGTCGAATTGGTGTTCATGACCCACATCCGGTCCATTCGGGAAAACCGTGTCACTGCCGAGGGTCGAACCGAAGTCGATGAGGTAATGGCGCAGGAAACGCCGGCCGTCCTCGCTTACGTACATGTCGAGCGTGTTGCCTACGCGAATGTCGTTGTGCTCGAGCCATGCACTGAATACGCGCAATGCGCGAACGTCGCGACGATGTTCGTGCGGGATGATGTCGTTCGGATCGTCTTCGCGCACGCCGGCAAACTTGAAGCCGCCCTTCGGCTTCCCTGGCAGGAGTTTGCTGGCCACGGCTCGGTACTTCCCGAATGGTTCCTGGGCCGCTCCCGCGAGAATCTCATCGAGAATCCTCCTCGTGAGGGGCCGCTTGATACCCGCGTTGTCCCTGTATGTGGCATCGTCGTCGAGCACCAACTGGGAACGACGGAACCGGAATATCCAGTTCTCGGGGACGTTGTACCCGATAGCATGGAACAGCTTCGACGAGATGACCTCGGCTGCCGTCGAGAGTTCCGGATACTCCACTGGGTCGAACTTCAGGATGTAGGCGTCGCCGCGCTCGTCGCGGATCCACAGACCCGGTGTCAGCCCGACGGTCTTCGCGCGAACGACGGTGAACCTTTCTCCCTCGGGGCCGTTCCCTTTGTTCGCCCCGCGGCGAATCTCGTCCAGCGACATCTGCCTGTGCCCGTTGCGATTCGTGAACCATGACGAGTCAGGGACGCCGCCCACGCTGTTGACGTTCAGAGCCTCCTTCGAGCGGCCGGCAACCTTTCGTACAACGCGCGAGAAGTCGAACCCCTGCTTCACCTGCTGGAAGAAAGTGCCGTCCAGAAAGTCGTAGTAATAACCGGCTTCCTTTGCCTTGGGCTCGGGGATGTCCGCTTCGTCGTAGTCCACCCAGATCACGGGCGCCGTGCCGTGCGCGCCGTCTGCGAATGCCGCATGGCCAAAGCCGAGAGTGAAGAACGTGACAACTACTGCAAGCAGCCGAAGAATATTGCGTGACATTGCTCTACTCCTCCGTCAGAACGTTGGCCCGAAACTGATCATCAGTCGCGTGCGCTCATCGCTTCGCGCTACATATGCGCGCAGGAACACCGCCTTCTTGCTTTTCACTTCGAAGCCGCCTCCGTAGGTCACGCGGAAGTTCCTGGTATTGAAATCAGCCTTGCGGTCGAACACCTGGCCGAAGTCCGTGAAGGCGAATGCACCGAGACCGTTGGAGAGCGCGCTGCGATACTCGACGTTCCAAGCGGCCGCGTTCTTGCCATAGAACCTGTTCGTGTCGTAGCCGCGAAGCGTTTGCGAATCGCCCAGCCGTGCAAGTCGAAAGAACGGGACCCGTCCGTCGTTCTTCGTGTCGGTCAGGTGGAGCAGCGTGCGCACGGCAAGCACCCGGCGCTCGCTGCCGAGCGGCAGATAGAAACGGTTGTCGATGCTGTAGCGCCAGTACGCGAAATCTCCCTTGCCGATGCCATCCACCGATGCCAGCTTTGCAGCCAGGTAGAAGCCCTTTGCCGGAGACGACTGCCCCTGGCGCGCGTCAAACTCGGCGTAAACAGCGGATTCGAGCAGTTCCACATCCCCTCGAAGTCCGGGCACGATAGAGGATGGGAACACCGCGTCCGTGCTGGGGAAGCGCGCGTCTTTTCCGCGTGAGATCGACGTGCTCGAGTACTTCAATTGCGTGCCGACTCGAAGTCGTCGCGCCGGTTCCAGTTCAAGGATGGCGCCCGTTGACCTTTCCTCAAGATCGAAGTTCGTGCGCTGCGTTCCCGAATCAGCTCCGGTCCCGAAGAAGGACTCGCGTGGGCGGGCGTTGTATCCAGCCAGGATGTCCAGCGTCACGTCGCCAAGGTTGGCTGGAGCAGCGGTGAAGCGGAGCCCGGCGTTTGTTGCAACGTATCGTTTGCCGGTCACGTGGAAGTCGCCGACGAACCCCCAACTCCTGGCAGTGACGCCGACCGTCGAAAATGCCACGCCACCACCGAACCCGCTGCCATCGCCAATGCCGCCGATCAGTGGACGGATGTTCGGGTTGTTGAGCATTACCTGGAGGCGGTTATGAAGTTTGTGTTCTTCCACGAGGTTCAGGCCGTGCTCGAACTTCGAGCCCACAAAGCTGAACGGCTTCAGTGCGATGCGCGCTGCCACCGGCGGCTGACGGCGTACTTTCGACGGATCGACGATGCGAAGCTTCGGGTACTCTCCCGGCCGATGGACAACTTGCGACGCGGCTCGCTCCGCAAACCCGAATGCCAGCATGAGGGCGATGCCCACAGCGGCTCCTATCCGCGTGAAAGGTGCGGTGGCCCTCAGCGTGGTCACCGACTTCAGGATGTCGCTTACGGAAGTCCTCGGCACGGCTGACCTCCTCCCCTTATCTGAGGAATGCGTGAATGTTTTGTTACACCGGACATGCGTTTTCCGGATTTTTCCCGTGTCGCTATGCGGCAAGTTCGCACCCACGAGGGCTATTAGGCGGCACACTCGATGTGGGTGTCTTTTGGGAATCCTTGGAATGCAGTGTGAGTAGTGTTAGGACGAAAATGTGCGGATTGGCTCACACGGAGCCAACGAATGATGCTTTCACGCAGTGTCGCGTGAGGAGACGAGCGCTATCCTGACGTCCCGGTGCGCCTTGTTGCTGAGAGTTGTGCCGCAGCGTGGAACAGGGAATCAGCTTTTTGGGCTTCGCCAAGGTCGGCGTGAAGTCGGCCGAGAGCTTGCAGGGAAGCGGCGACGCCCGGTTTGTCCGGGATGCTTTCCCGGACTATGATCGCCCGCGCGAACAAGTCTTTCGCCCGGTCGTGCTCTCCATTCATGCGTGCGAGATCGGCCATCAGGTGCAAGGAGCGGCCGAGTCCCCACTTGCCGCCGATCTCTTCGAAGATCGCCATGCTTTCCTGCAGCAAGGCCGCGGCGTCATCGGTATTCGTTTCTGCAAGCGCGAGTTCCGCTAAACCCAGCACGGCCATCGCGAGTACAGATCGGTTCCCGCCCTCGCACCACGATGCGCGACTCTGCTCGAACGACCGCCGGGCGCGGTCATAGTCGCCGGTCCTCAGGTGCAGCGAGCCATCGACGATGAGCGCCCACCCAAGAAGGAGGCGGTCATTGATATCGGCGTGCATCGTCAGTGCCTGATTCACCAGGTCGGAACATCTGCCCAGGTTTCCAAGCTGGAGTTCGCACCAGGCGATGTTTGTCAGCGTGAATGCAATACCACGTTGGTCTCCGATCTCCCTGCGGAAGCCGAGGCTCTCGCTGTAGAGGCGAATGGCATCGCGCAGCTCGCTCTGGTACATCGCTATCCATCCCAGATTGTTCAGCGCGAGCGCCGTCCCTCGCTTATCGCCGACTTTCTTGTTCAGCGCGAGCGCCTCCTCGCATATCACGCGAGATGACTCAAGCTCGCAAAGTTCCGCCTCGACCCAGCCGAGATTGTTTAATACCGCCGCGAGACTCTTTTCGTCGTTGGAGTTGCGCAGCGACTCCGCAAGGCCCCTAAGGACCTCTCGTGCCTCCGGTATCTTGCCGGCACTGTGCAGAAGGGTAGCCAAGCCATTTAGAGCACGCGCGCGGAGAGACGTATCGGCACAGTGCTCACCCGCCTTGCAGATCGCTTCGAGCGTGCGGCGGCCCTCGCGAAGATGACCGCGTGCGAGCCAGAACCGCCATAGGGCGGCACCGAAGCGCAATGCCATGTGCGAGTCATGCTGTCGCGCCCAGTTGAGCGCGGCGCGCAGGTTCTCGTGTTCGTCATGGAGCCTGTTGAACCACAGTATCTGGCGCGGCCCGGTGAGTTCCGGTTCCGCCATTTCGGCAAAGTGCAGGTAGTATTCAGCGTAGCGGCGCTGCGCGGCGTGCAACTCGCCGGTCGCTTCGAGCTGCTCGTGCGCGAAGGCCCGGATGCTTTCCAGCATGAACAGCCTCGGGCTCGTTTCGTCACCAGGTGCCTGCCGGATGAGGCTGTGTTCCACCAAGGCGGAGATCGCGTCCAACACGGACACCTCGTCCGACAACCGACACACGGCCTCGGCCGCCTCCAGCGACGCACCTCCAGCGAATACGGCGAGATTGCGGAAAACAAACCGCTCCTCGGGGTTGAGCAATTCGTAGCTCCATGAAATCGCCTGTCGCAGGCTGCGGTGACGCGCGGGACGGTCCCGGGGCCCGTCTTTCAACAGATCGAAACGGGCCCTGAGGCGATTCAGCATCGACTCGGGGGAGAGCAGCACGATTCGTGCTGCCGCAAGCTCGATGGCCAACGGCAGTCCATCGAGGCGGACGCAAAGCTCGGCGACTGAGCGTGCGTTTGCTGTCGTGAGCTCAAAATGTGGATCGGCCGCGCGTGCTCGCTCCACGAAGAGCTGAACCGCGGCGCATCGAAGAAGAGCTTCCACATCTTCGGTGTGGTCGTTGCTTTGCTTCGGGACAGAGAGTGGCGCAACCGGGAACTGGTGTTCGCCTGTGACACGCAAAGCCACGCGGCTGGTGACGATGGCCTTCACCTCGGGACAGGCGGAAAGCAGTTCGTGGACGACGGGTGCTCCCGCGACAACCTGTTCGAAGTTGTCCAACACGAGAAGCACAGAGCGGCGCCGCAAGGCAGTCTTCAGAGCGTCCAGCGGATTCAGTGCCGTTGGCACCCCGATTCCCAATTCGTCCGCGATGGCGGAAGCGAGTTGAGAGGAATCCGTTACGGCAGCCAGTGAGACGAAGTGCACCCCGTTCGGGAAGCTCGCCTGCACGCGGCGCGCAAGCTCGATACTGAGGCGCGTCTTGCCGGTCCCCGCTGGGCCGGTTAACGTGAGCAGGCGAGTCGCTTTCAGCAGGTCCTCAAGTTGGGTCAATTCCCGGCTTCGCCCGATGAAGCTAGTCAGCAGCTCGGGAAGCTGCGCACGGCTGAGGTCAACGACCGGATTGCGGGTTCCGATTAAACCATCGCGCCCGTCGAATGCAGTCAGCCTTTCGACGACTGCAGCCGCGCTCGATGGTCTGTTCTTCGGTTCCTTCGAGAGAAGCGCGCTTACTACGTTCTCCACCCATTGTGGTGTATCTGGCTGAATCCACCGAATGGGTTGGGGTTCCTCTTTCAGGATCGAGTGCAACACAGCAGCGTAGTTGCTGCCGATGAATGGCCGTCGTGCGGTAAGCATTTCGTAGAGCACCACTCCGAGCGCCCACAGGTCGGTCGCGGGCGATGATTCCTCACCGCGAACCTGTTCTGGAGCCATGTAGTGCAAGGTGCCGAGGCGTGCTCCCGGTTTTGTGAGGTCTTCTTCGGTATCCATCTTGGCTATACCGAAGTCCAGGATTTTCGCCTCGCCTCGTCCGGTAACGATTATGTTGGACGTCTTGATATCGCGGTGAACGATGCCGGCTTCGTGAGCCGCTTGTAACCCCTTTGCGATTTGCACGGCCACATCCACTGCCTGCTGCAACGGCATTGGGCCGCGCTCGAGGATTTGCGAAAGTGTTTCGCCATCGCAATACGCCATCGCGATGTAGAGAGCACCCTCCGATTCGCCGACGTCATATATGGGGCAGATATTCGGATGCTCAAGTATGGCGGCTGCGCGCGCCTCCGCATAGAAGCGTTGCCGCGCCTCGTCACTCTTTTGAAGTACAGGCGGAAGAAACTTCAGTGCGACTGACCGTTCCAGCCGCGGATCATACGCGTGATATACCACGCCCATTCCGCCGCGTCCGAGTTCCCGCACAACGTGATACGGACCGACCCGCTCCGGTACTTGCCCAATATCTACCGGATGCACGGCGAGGACTTCATCCCGGTTCTCGAGAATACCGCTGTCGTTTTCGTGTGCGGCAAGCATCTGCTCCACTTCATCACGAACGTCAGGGTCGGTGCAGACTTCCGCAAGCCATGCTCGCCGCCGCTCTTTCGGCAACTCCAGAGCACTTTCGAAGAGCGAACCAATCTGTTCCCACCGAGACGACATCAGGCCCCCGGCTGTTCGGCGTAGAGTTCCTTGTAAAGCCAGGCCCGGGCCTTCACCCACTCACGCCTGACAGTTCGTGTTGAGAGTTGCAGGAGCTCGGCGGTTTCTTCTTCGCTCAGGCCCATGAAGAACCGGTACTCGACGATGCGCCGGGCGCGCTCGTCCATTGCACCCAGACGGTCGAGCGCCGCGTCGAGTGCCACCAGGTTGGCATCCGGTCCGTCAGCGGGAATCTGTTTTCCCTCCACGCTCGTGTGCGCCCATTCGCCACCATGCTTTTCGGCGTTTCTGCGTCGCGCGTGGTCAATCAGGATTTGCCGCATGGAGCGTGCCGCGATGGCGAAGAAGTGGTCCCGGTCGGCGACGTCCAGGCCGGTGTCGGCAGAAAGCTTCAGGTAGGCTTCGTGGACCAGGGCGGTCGGATGCAGAGTGTGGCCGGGCCGTTCGCGCCGAAGTTGCTGGCGTGCAATTCTGCGGAGCTGGTCATACACCATCCCAACCACCCGGTCGAGAGCGGCGTTGTTCCCCTCACGAGCTTCGGCGAGCAATTGCGTGAGCTCGCCCAACTGAAGTCGTTCTGGACCTGCGCCAGGAACTGCCAAAAGTATTTCCTCCGGGCGATGTCCGGTTCGGCGACCGCTTGCCGCATATGCAGACAAGGGGAGGTCAGCCACCCCACATTTGACGAAAAGTATAAGGCAATTAGGAGCGGGAAATGAGCAGCTTGGCTGAAATTCGTCAGGACGTCGCGGCGGTGAACCGTGATGCGCTGGTTCAACAGATATTCAATGCGGCTTCCGGCGCCATGCAGCTTTTCACAATCTATATCGGGGATCAGCTCGGCTTCTACGAGGTGCTCGCTTCTGACGGCCCGATGACCAGCGGGGAACTGGCCTGCCGCACCGGCACTGCCGAACGCTATGTTCGCGAATGGCTCGAACAGCAGTGCGTTGTAGGGATCGTGGCCGTCGAGAACCCGAACGACGAGGCGACATCGAGGCGTTTCTACCTTCCAGCTGGGCACGACGAAGTGCTTGCCGATCGCGAGAACCTGGATTACATGGCACCGGTCCCGCAACTCGTTGTCGGCGCAATGACGCCCTTGCGCTCGGTCGTCGATGCGTTCCGCTCAGGAAAGGGTGTTCCTTATGCGGCGTATGGCCGCGATCTTGTGGAAGGCCAGGCACGTATGAACCGCGCCATGTTCCTGTACCAGTTAGGGCAGGAGTGGCTGCCACACATTCCCGGATTAGCTGACAGGCTTAAGTCCGACCCTCCGGCGCGCATCGCCGATTTTGGTTGCGGAGCCGGCTGGTCAAGCATCGGAGTCACGCAGTCTTACCCGAAGGTGCTTGTGGACGGGTTCGACCTCGACGCTGACTCCATTGAGATTGCGCGAGCGAACGCGGCCGAGGCCGGCGTTTCTGGACGAGTCACCTTCGCGGTCCGCGACGCCGGAGACAAAGAGTTGGAAGGCAAGTACGACCTTGTGATGGCACTCGAATGCGTGCACGACATGTCTGACCCTGTTGCCGCGTTGCAGACGATGCGCCGTTTGGCGAAAGCGGACGGAAGCGTCCTGGTTGTGGACGAGCGTGTGGCGGACTGCTTCGATCCAAAGGCTGGCGGGTTCGAGTGGCTGATGTACGGCTTCAGCGTTCTGCACTGCCTTCCGGCCGGCATGGCCGAGCAACCTTCAGCCGGAACGGGCACTGTGATGCGCTGCTGCACCTTTACGCGATACGCGAAACAAGCAGGATTCCGCGACATCGAGGTGCTTCCGATCGAACACCCCCTGTTCCGGTTCTATCACCTGAAGCCGTAGTGGAGCCGTCACGGGCTTGAGGTGTGAGCATCCCCGTTCCCCGCATTCACAGGAGAGAGGACATGGCTATAGATCAGCAGAGACTCGAGAACTTCCTCCACCGCTACATTGCGGACGTAGGTGCCGCAATGTCCGCCACACTTGTCCTGATAGGCGACCGGCTTGGCTTGTATCGTGCACTTGCCGAAATTGGTCCGGCAACACCCGCCGAACTGGCAACGAAGACCCGATGCGCTGAGCGTTACATACGGGAATGGCTCGCCGCTCAGGCCGCGGGCGGATACGTGGAGTACGACTCGGCTACCGGTCGTTTCTACCTGAACGAAGAGCAAGCGTTCGCGCTCACGCACCAAGACAGTCCGGTTGATATTGCTGGCGGTTTTCTGATCGCGGCCGCGATGGTGAAGTCCGAACCGAAGCTCCGGCAGGCATTCCGTTTCGGTCACGGCGTAGGCTGGCACGAGCATGCCTCGGAACTCTTCGAGGGTACCGAGCGTGTCTTCCGCCCGAATTACGCAACGAACCTCGTGAATAGCTGGATTCCCGCCCTCGATGGCGTGGAAGACAGACTTCAGAAGGGTGCGCGCGTTGCGGACGTAGGTTGTGGCCACGGTTCCTCGACGATCCTCATGGCACAGGCGTATCCGAACTCCGAGTTCTACGGTTTCGACTACCACGCTTCCTCCATCGAAGTAGCGCGCATGCGCGCGAAGGCTGCTGGTGTATCCGACCGCGTGAAGTTCGAGGTGGCGGCAGCGACGGATTTCCCCGGCGGTGACTATGACCTGGTTGCGTTCTTCGACGCCTTGCACGACCTGGGTGATCCCGAAGGTGCCGCTCGCCGCACGCTGCGCGCGCTCGACCGCACCGGAACATGGATGGTGGTCGAGCCGTTCGCCGGCGACAAACTGGAGAACAACCTGAATCCACTTGGACGGATGTACTACTCAGCTTCAACCATGTTCTGCACCCCCGGTTCGCTTGCGCAGGATGTCGGTGCCGCGCTCGGCGCGCAGGCGGGGGAAGAGAGGATCCGTGGCATTGCGCACGCGGCTGGTTTCTCCGCATTCCGGCGGGCCGCTGAAACTCCGTTGAATGTGGTTTACGAAATCCGTCCCTGAACCTGACCTAACGGTCTGAAGAGCAGAACCGGAACGACCCGGTTCTGCTCATCTTTTTGCGCGACTCGCGCGCCGTGTGCTCTAATCCTGCTATTCACAGTCTGCTGGAGGCTTGAACGTGCGCACTTTGCTACGCCTCAATCGATTCTGGTTACTGATCCTCGTAGTGGTGCTGACCGCGCCTGGTGTCTCGCAGGAAAAACAAGACAAGTCAAAACAGAAGCGCGATTTGGCCGAATTCATTCGAGCCAATTACACCAAGTACGAATATCGGATCCCGATGAGAGATGGGGCGCGCCTGTTTACTTCGGTTTACGTTCCAAAAGACGCATCGCCGTCGCAGGCTTATCCGATTTTGTTCACGCGTACGCCTTACACCGTTGCGCCTTATGGCATCGAGAACTATCGCGAGACGCTCGGACCATCGGAGCAGCTTGCACGTTCGAAGTACATCTTCGTGTATCAGGACGTCCGCGGCAGGTTCATGTCCGAAGGCGAGTTCGTGAACATGCGCCCATATATTCCGAACAAGAGGGCCAAAACCGACATCGACGAGACCAGCGACGCGTACGACACGATCGATTGGCTCGTGAAGAACATTCCGTACAACAACGGACGCGTTGGCATGTGGGGCATTTCGTATCCCGGCTTCTACACGGCAGCGGGCATGATCGACGCGCATCCGGCGCTGAAAGCTGCATCGCCGCAGGCTCCAATCGCCGACTGGTTCATCGGTGACGACTTCCATCACAATGGTGCTCTATGGCTCCCACATGCCTTTAACTTTATGGCGATCTTCGGCCTGCCGCGTCCGGAGTTGACGACGAAATGGCCGCCACGCTTTGATCACGGCACGGCAGACGGGTACAACTTCTTCCTGGAGATGACGCCCATCTCGCGCGGCAATGATAAGTACCTGAAGAACCGCGTCGCCTTCTGGAACGAAATGACGCAGCACCCCAACTACGACGCATTCTGGAAGGCGCGTAACCTGCCGCAGCACATCAAGAACATCAAGCCTGCGATTCTGAACGTGGGCGGCTGGTTCGACGCGGAGAACCTGTACGGCGCGCTGCGAACTTACGAGGCTGCCTCGAAGAACAGTCCTGCTTCGCCGGTTACGCTTGTCATGGGGCCGTGGTATCACGGCGGATGGTCGCGCAGCGACGGCGAAAAGCTCGGTGACATTCCGTTCGGGTCGAAGACCTCGGTCTTCTACCGCGAGAACATCGAGTTCCCATTCTTCGAGGCCCAACTGAAGGGCAAACCCGGTCCGAACCCGCCTGCTGCATGGGTCTTCCAGACAGGCCGAAACGAATGGCAGAAGTACGAAGCCTGGCCGCCAAAACAGGCGACGAAGCGGTCGCTCTACTTCGGTCCTAAGGGACGCCTTTCGTTCGAACCGGCACCAGCGCAGAACGCGTTCGATCAGTACATCAGCGATCCAGCCAAGCCCGTGCCGTTCATGGACAAGCCGTCGAAGGGAATGCTCCGTGAGTACATGACGGCCGACCAGCGACTGCAGGGACGCCGAACCGACGTACTCGTGTACCAGACAGAGCCGCTCGAAGAGGAAGTCACATTTTCTGGTCCCATCCGTCCCGTCCTGTGGGTGTCCACAACCGGCACGGATTCAGACTGGGTCGTGAAACTCATTGATGTCTATCCCGACGACTCGGCAGATCCGAAGAACGGCGACGACGAGGATGATGACGGAGAGTCTGAGCCGGGCACGTTGAGTGCGTACCAGCAACTCGTGCGCGGTGAGGTCATGCGTGGACGGTTCCGCAACAGCTACGAAAAGCCCGAACCGTTCGAACCCGGAAAGCCAACGAAGGTCGAGTTCGTGATGCCCGACGTGAACCACACATTCCGCCGCGGACACCGGATCATGATCCAGGTGCAGAGTTCGTGGTTCCCGCTCGCGGACATCAATCCACAGAAGTTCGTGGATATCTACACGGCAAAGCCTGAAGACTTCCAGGCCGCGACGCAACGCGTTTATCGCGCGCCGAACATGGAGTCGAACGTGGAGGTATTGGTGCTGCCGAAGCCGGCGGTGGCCACGACCGCAACGGCAGGGAACTAGTCGCAACGTGCAAGACGGGTGAAGCCGCCAGCCGTCGCTGGCGGCTTTGTTTTTGGGAGCGTTCCGTCCCGAAGCGCTTGGCGCTACGGCCAGATCCTTGCCAGCTCCACCGGTATTTCCTCGAATTCCGTCGGCAACTCCACGCGTGCGGCCGTATGCAAACAGAACTCCGGCTTTGGGCCGAGCACCATCTGCCTGCCCCACAGCAGGCAGTCCGATTCACTCACAAGCTGCTTGATACGACCGTAGAGCGCTTCGTAGCTTATGCCTCGTGGCTTCGCGAACCAGGTCGCATGCCGCATTGTGTTCAGGTCACCGGTCCCGAGACGTAATTTGTAGAGCCCTGCGGTTCCGCCGCCAGCGGCAGCAGCCGCTGTGTCATGTACCGTGCGGCAGCGGGCCGAAACGGCGGCATCATTCAGTGCGTCCAGCGCTGCCGATCCATCGAGGATGTACCAGTCTTCATATCCGCCGACGCGCGACGCCGTCCACGGGACCGATGGGATGCGGAATACTGCGGAACTGCGGAATCCGCCCGGGACTGCTTGTTGCAAGGCGTGCTGAAAAGGGATGAGTCGCTCTTCGTACTCTCTCTCAAATCCGGCCATGGGCCAGTGCCAGAAAACGTAAGCAAGCATTGCGGCTCCGTTCTGCGCCAATCATCCATGCCGTTGCAATCAGGCAGCGGCTGTGTCTGGTTGCATCACGCCGAAGATGTTCCCGTCGAGGTCCTTAAAGTAGGCGAGCCACCCGACACCTTGAATTGGCATTTTGGGGACAACGACCACGCCGCCATGCTGCTGTATCGTCGCCAGGGTGCTATCAAGTGATTCGACCTCAATGGTGTTCACAACCGGTTGCTGTGGGTGACGGCGCTTCAGTATTCCGCCGTTGATGCCCGTGGCCGAGTTGGGGCCGGTGTTAACAAGCCAGTAGTCGCCTTCGCTCCACTTGTTGATTTGCCAGCCGAAAACATCGGAATAAAAACGGCCGGCCCGTTCGGGGTCATCGCTTGGAATTTCAAAATGCACGACGCGTGGCATGCGGCTCTCCTCCCGCGGGTCATTGTATCTTGAAGCGGCCACGCGCTGTCAGTTGCGGAAGCCGACTGATGCTTGGGGCGAGGTTGGCTGGCGCGATTGCGATCCGTGCTCCAAAACAACAACGCCCACCTTCCGGCGGGCGGGGTAGAAATGCCGTATGTACGACTACTTCGTTTTCTTCGCGGTCGCTGCCTTCTTAGTCGCTTTCGGCTTCGCAGCCGTGGAACCACCGCAGCTTTTCTTCTTGCACGCCATTTGAATTCTCCCTTGCCGAGATTCGGCAACTCACATTGTAGAAATGTAAGGCGGAGATGCAATGGCAAAAACGCAGCATTTAGCAGTTAGCAGTTAGCAGTTAGCAGTTAGCAATTAGCAATCAGCAAGGAGAGCAGACAGCGCACACCGGACGATTTTGTGCTAGTTGCTAAGTGTGGATTGCTAGTTGCGAAAAAGAAGCCCCGCGCTTCGTCAGCGCGGGGCCGTCTTTAGCTACTAGCTGCAAGCTATCAGCTATCGCTTCTTAGTACATGTCGCCCATGCCGTGGCCGCCCGGAGCGGGCATGTGCGGCTTTTCTTCCTTGATCTCCGAAACGAGGGCTTCGGTCGTCAGCATGAGAGCCGCGATGGAGCCAGCGTTCTGGAGAGCGGTACGAGTCACCTTGGTGGGGTCGATGACGCCGGCCTTTACGAGGTCCTCGAACACGCCGGTCTGGGCGTTGTAGCCAAAGCTCGGGTCCTTCGATTCGCGGATGCGGCCGACAACGATCGCGCCTTCTTCACCGGCGTTGCCGACGATCTGGCGGAGCGGCTCTTCAAGAGCGCGCTTTACGATGTTGGCGCCGATCTGCTCGTCGCCCTGCAACTTCAGGTCTTCAACAGCCGAGATGCAGCGGACCAGCGCAACGCCGCCGCCGGGGACGATGCCCTCTTCGACAGCCGCGCGGGTTGCGTGCATCGCGTCTTCGACGCGCGCCTTCTTTTCCTTCATTTCGGTCTCGGTCGCGGCGCCCACCTTGATCACGGCCACGCCACCGACGAGCTTCGCCAGGCGCTCCTGGAGCTTCTCGCGGTCGTAGTCGCTGGTGGTCTTGTCGATCTGGCTGCGGATCTCCTTCACGCGGCCCTCGATCTCCTTCGCGCTGCCCTTACCTTCGACGATCGTGGTGTTGTCCTTGTCCACCGTGATCTTCTTGGCCTGGCCGAGATCGCCCACCTGGATGTTCTCCAGCTTGAGGCCGAGGTCTTCCGTGATGGCCTTGCCACCGGTGAGGATGGCGATGTCCTGCAGCATGGCCTTGCGGCGGTCGCCGAAGCCAGGCGCCTTCACAGCGCAAACCTGCAGGGTACCGCGCAGCTTGTTGACCACCAGGGTTGCCAGCGCTTCGCCTTCCACATCCTCAGCGATGATCAGGAGCGGCTTGCCGCTCTTTGCGATCTGCTCGAGAACGGGGAGCAGGTCCTTCATCGAGCTGATCTTCTTCTCGTGGATCAGAATGTAGGCGTTGTCCAGGACCGCTTCCATGCGCTCCGGATCGGTGACGAAATACGGCGAGAGATAGCCACGGTCGAACTGCATGCCCTCGACGACGTCCAGCTGGGTTTCCATCGTCTTGGCTTCTTCCACCGTGATCACGCCGTCCTTGCCGACCTTCTTCATCGCTTCGGCGATGATGCGGCCGATGGTCTCGTCGTTGTTAGCCGAGATCGTGCCGACCTGCGCGATAGCGGTCATGTCGCCCGCAACCGGCTTCGAAAGGGAGTCAAGCGAGCCAGGGGTGCGGTTGCCTTCCTTGTCCAGCGTGCCGCAAACGGCGGCGATGGCCTTCTCGATACCGCGCTTCAGCGCCATCGGGTTCGCGCCGGCGGCAACGGTCTTCACGCCTTCGCGGAAGATGGCCTGCGCCAGAACGGTAGCGGTCGTGGTGCCGTCGCCGGCCACGTCGCTGGTCTTGCTGGCGACTTCGCGGACCATCTGGGCGCCCATGTTCTCGAGGGCGTCCTTCAGTTCGATTTCCTTCGCTACGGTCACGCCGTCCTTGGTGATGGTCGGCGAGCCGAACTTCTTCTCGATGACAACGTTGCGGCCCTTGGGGCCGAGGGTCACTTTCACGGCGTCTGCCAGAACGTTGACGCCGCGGAGGATCGCCTGACGCGACTCCTCACCGTGCACAATCATCTTTGCCATTGCTCAAATCTCCTCGAAACAACTTCGCGCGTTCGCGCGCTGATGTCGAAAACCTGCTTACTTGCTCGCGGCCTTCTTTGCGCCCGAGAGGATGCCGAGTACTTCTTCCTCGCGCATGATCAGGAACTCTTCGCCGTCGATCTTGATTTCCGTGCCGGCATACTTGCCGAACAGGATGCGGTCGCCTTCCTTGACTTCCAGCGGACGAACTTCGCCCTTCTCATTGCTCTTACCGCGGCCGACGGAGATGACTTCGCCTTCCTGAGGCTTGTCCTTAGCGGTATCAGGGATGATGATCCCGCCGCGGGTGGTCTCGGATTCCTCTACGCGACGGACCAGGATCCGGTCATGCAGGGGAGTGAGCTTCGTTGCCATGCAATCTGCTCCTTCTTAAGTAATCGTTCAAAAACTTTGTTTGGTTTGATACTGCAGACCTTGGTTGAACTCGCACTGACCGGCGGTGGACTCACCTGCCGGAGTTGTCTTGCCGACGTGAGTGTTAGCACTCTCGCCTGACGAGTGCTAATTGTAGTCACTTGAAATAATGGAGTCAAGAGGTGGTTGAGTGTAAGACACTCAAGTTTTGGAAGTTTCAGGTACAGGCTGCCCCTTTACGAAAAGCAGACGTGAGGCTCTGATGGGGAGCCGCCCCACTTCAGCAAACTGTGGCCACTTGATTTTCTGAGTACACCCGCCACTTCAATTGTCCAAGACGGGACGTCATGCACCTTCACCCGAAGTATGCGAACGTCCTGAGTGGCACGACAAAATGGCGACTGCTCCGACCGAATCAGCGGCAGGACGCGGTATCTCGCGCGCAAGTCACGTCATCTATGTCTAGCACGGCGGGTGATAGCCGGCCCGTCAAGGCGTTCCCGGCTCCTGAGGGAGTGCTTTCCTGTTTGGCGGTGAAACGTGATGGCCCTCGGCTCCTTCCTCTCACCCGTCCTTGATGGCATTGGATTCATCAGGCGCTCCGCTGTTCTGCTTGTGCTGGTTGTGGCGGTCGCTTCCGGTTCCGCGCAGGTGGCCGAGCCAGACTCGCCACGAGACTCCGACCAAGCGCAGAGGACCGCCGATCGCGCAGAGGTGGCGCAGTCCGACGACTCAAAGGACGATTCCAGGAAAATCCCGGCGAAATACGATATCCGCAGGATTGGCGAGCGTGGCATCGGCGGCGGGGTGAACCTCTATTCGATCGAGAAAGAGATGAACCTCGGGCGCGAGTTGTCGATGGAGGTCGAGCGCCAGGTACGACTGGTGAACGATCCCGTGATAACGGAGTTTGTCAACAGGATCGGGCAGAACATCGTGCGCAACTCCGATGCGAAGGTGCCGTTCACCATAAAGGTGATCGATGACGATGAGATCAATGCCTTCGCTCTGCCAGGTGGCTACTTCTACGTGAATACCGGGCTCATCATGGCCGCGGAAGACGAAGCCGAACTTGCCGGAGTGATGGCGCATGAGATCGCGCACGTCGGTGCAAGGCACGCGACCAAGCAGGCAACGAAGGCCCAGATATTCAATCTTGCTTCGATACCGCTCGTCTTTCTTGGGGGCCCGGCGGGTTATGCCGTGCGGCAAGTTGCCGGATTTGCCGTCCCGATGACGTTCTTGAAATTCAGCCGCGACGCGGAGCGTGAGGCCGACCTTCTTGGATTGCAGTACCAATATGCTTCCGGTTACGACCCTGGCGAATTCGTTCAGTTCTTCGAGCGCCTGAAGGCCAAAGACAAGAAGAAGATGAACAAGATTGCGAAGGCCTTTTCCACCCACCCGATGACCGAGGACCGCATTGAACGGGCGCAACGGACAATCGCCGAACTCCTGCCGGATAAAGACGAATACGTTGTGACGACCAGCGAGTTCGACGATGTCAAGAAGCGGCTTGCCGACATCCTCAATCGCCGCACCATGAACGCAAGCACATGGGATCGCCCGACACTCCGAAGGCGCACTGCGGAGAAGAAGGCGCCTCAGGGTGCGTCATCAGAGTCGAATACCGAAGATCCTGATCGTCCCACCCTGCGGCGACGCACTGCCGAGGTGGATCCCCCCGGCGACGCACCTAAGAATTAGCGAGAGCCCAGGAACAGCCCCGCAAAAGGAGCGGGGTGTTTCCATTGGTGCAGATTCCGGTCAGGCGACGAATGGTTCCGCCCGGTCTGCAACTTCAGCTCCGATTCGGGGTTTTCAAGTCATGACAGACGGGGCCGAAGGTGCATAGAATGGTGCGTATGAAACGAGCGATCGCTGTGGTTGGGATAGTGCTGGCGATGTCGCTGGCAGTCATCGCCGCGGATGACGAGAAGTATTCAGAAGTGAAGGTAACCGTGCTTCGCGAGGCGAGCGGCAAACCGGTCCGCAACGCCAGCGTCGTGGTGCTCAGGTTGAACAAGGAAGGCAAGCAGGAGCGATGGGGAATGCAGTTGAAAACCGATTCGGAGGGCAATGCAAGCCTGCACGACGTGCCCTACGGAAAGGTCAGGGTCCAGGTGATCGCGCGTGGCCTGCAGACATTCGGCGAGGATTACGAAATCAACTCACCTGAACAGGAACTTGTCATCAAGCTGAAGCCGCCGCAGGAGCAATACTCGATTTACAAGTAAGCCTTCGTAGTTCTCTGATATTGCGAGCCCGCGCCCAAAGCGCGGGCTCTGTTGCTTTAGTCGATCGTGCCGTTCAGTTTGCGGTTCGCGAGCCAGAAGCTTGCCACCGTAAAAAGCAGGAACCCAGCCGCTTCCCACCAGAGATACGGCGCGGGCTCCCGGTACGTGTGGTACCGGAGCAAATCCACCTGCCACGTGATGGGGTTTGCCCATGCGAGCCACTGGATCCATCCGGGCAGGCGCGACGTGGGATAGAACAAGTTGCTGACGAACATGAGTAACAGATAAGCGGCTGACGTAGTTGTGTGATACGCATTGAAGCCGCGCAACTGCAACGCCAGCCAGGAAAACAGGAAATACCACGCAGCGGTGCCGAGCAGGACCCAGAACAACACCTGCGGCAGGTATCCGGGGATCACGCGAGTGTTGAGCGTGAGCACGCCCGCGATGATGCACAGGACCGCCCCGATCACACTCAAACCCGCGTTGAAGATGAGCTTGCCCAGTAGAAGGTCGCGGCGTGCGAACGGATACGTCAGCAGTTCATGGAAGATGCCTGATTGCAGGTCTTCGAAGAACGCGTACGACGAATTCATCGCGATGCCGAACGTGACCATCGCAAGGACTCCGCCGACGAAGAACGTTCCGTAGTCAACGCCTGCGGCATCCCCGATCCAGTGTTCGAAACTGGCGCCGAAAATCAGCAGGTAAACGACCGGCACGAGCACATCCCAGAGCGGAAAGATGATATTCCGAAG
>Ga0196976_1000377_pt1 | contig 28643 bp, 19 predicted proteins | sample S3v_513CmetaG_FD_148644 | JGI IMG/M metagenome (GOLD analysis project Ga0196976, IMG submission 148644) | Soil microbial communities from Anza Borrego desert, Southern California, United States - S3+v_5-13C | ecosystem: Environmental > Terrestrial > Soil > Desert | place: USA: California... | reverse complement strand
CGTACTGAGATCACCCAAAGAGACTATTTTCCTTGACGAAGGCCGCTTGGTAGGACTATATGCTGTCCTGCCAAGCGGACACCCGTGTCTGCCACCACCGCCCGGCCTTCGGCCGCGGCGGTTTTTTTGTGGCGGCAGACCTCACCTTCGCATCGAGGAGACCTGCATGCGTGTATTCCGAACGTTCGAGGACGCGATGGGGGCGCCGACCGACATCGCAACGCCGTCCGACACCCGCTATGCCGTCGTTCTGGCAGCCGGCGTGCCCAAGAGCGTGGCCGTGCCCGCCGGGGCGACCAGCGTCATCTTCAACGCCACCGCCCCCTTCTGGGTGCAGTACGGGGCGGCGGCGGCGGTTCCGGCGGCCGACAACCTCGGCGGCGGCGCGCCCGAGCTGTCGCCCGCCGCCCGCCGCCTCGCGGGTGTCGCCAGCCTGGGCCTGGTGGCGTCCGAGGCGTGCGTCGTGTCGCTGAGCTTCTTCGGGGGGTGACCGCGCCATGACCGGACGCTACTCCCTGCCCATCGTGACCGTCCCGCCGGTCGACCTCACGCCCTACGCCTCCAAGCACGCCCCCGCCTTCACGGGGACCGCAGTGTTCGGCGGCGCGGCCCACCTGTCCGACGGCACCCCCGGAGCGCCGGCCCTGGCTTTCGCGGGTGACACCGACACCGGCCTGCACCGTCCGGGCAACGACACGCTGTCCCTCGTCGCGGGCGGCGTCGAGCGCGTGACGGTGGCGGCCGACGCCATCCGCCTGTCCGGCCCCGGAACGGTCCGGGGCGTCCTGCACGGCGGCAACTCCGACACCGTGCCGTTCGTCGGCAGCTACAACGCCGGCGGCGACCTGTCGGCGGCCACCTACGGCTTCGGTTTCATCAACCGCAACACCGACGGGCACCTGCGGCTCGTCTATCGCAAGGGGACGACGGCGGACGTCACCGCGCTTCACCTCAACCGCGACACCGGCGCCATGGCGTTCGGCGGCGCCATAGGAATGGAGAGCCTGCGCGTCAACGCGACGGCGAACGCGGTGAACCGCCTCCAGGTCACCGGGGCGGCGACGGGCGGCGCGCCCGCCCTGGCCGCCGACGGCGCCGACGCGCAGGTCGACCTCGCCCTGACGCCGAAGGGCACCGGCGGGCGCGTGCGCTTCGGCACCCACACGGCGACGGCCGACGCACCGATCACCGGCAGCATCGAGATCCGCGACGCGGGCGGCACGATCCGCAAGCTCGCCGTCATTTCCTGACCACGGGGAGGAACAGCATGGCTCTCATCAAGGCGACGCCCACCGAGTTCGGCGTCGATGCCACCTACTGGCACATCCTGGCGGTGCAGGTGGACCGCGTGCAGGCGGTGGCCCAGGTCACCATGGCCGGCTACCTCGACGCCGCCGCGCGGGCCGGCGGCTGCCGGCCGGTCGCCGTGGCGACGCTCACGCTTGGCGACGGCGACTTTCCGGGCAACGGCGATGGCCTGCGCTACGAAGCGCTCTACGAGCGCCTGAAGGGGCCGCGTCTGGCCGGGGGGCCGTCGCCCTTCGCCGATGCGGAGGACGCCTGACAAGCGCAAGCGCGGCCCGCCCGCCTAAAGCGCCCGGTCCAGCATCCGCCGGATGCCGTCCTCCAGCGTGACCCGCGGGCGCCAGCCCGGCAGCACGGGAAGGCAGCGCACCGGCCGGAAGATCTGGTGCGGCGGGTAGGGCCGCGCGCCCCAGCGCACCGGCAGGCGTTGGCCCGACACCGCCTCGAACAGCGCCGCGGCCTCGCGCAGCGTGACGAAACGCTCGGCCGGCAGGGCGAAGGTGGCGATGCCACCGCCCTCGCCCCCGCCTGCCGGCGGGGCGGCGGCCGCGGCCAGGAAGCCCCGCACGACGTCGTCGACGTGCACGAAGGAAACCTCCTGCTCGCCGGGCGTGGCGTCGGCCGGCTCGTCCGTGCCCAGGCGCCGGCGCCAGTCGGTGAGGATCTTGTTGCGCCAGTCGTCCTCGCCGTAGACGTCGTACAGCACCAGCGCGGTGGTCCGCAGCGCGCCGTGGTGCGCGAAGTGCTCGGCGAAGGCCAGCGCCGCACGTTTGCTGGCGGCATACAGGCTGTTGGGGCGGAAGCGGCCCGCCTCGTCGTATTCCCAGTAGGTGGCGGCGGTGACCAGATGACCGCCGCCCGCCTCGGCCATCGCGGCCATCAGTTGCAGCGGCATCAGCACGTTGCCGCCGACCAGCGCGTTCAGTGCCTCGGGCCCGGCCGGGGCCTGTTCGGCGGCGAGGTGGAACACGGTGTCGGGGGCGCTCGCCGCCACCGCCCGGCGCACGCTGTCGGCGGAACCGTCGTAGACGTGGGCCACCGCGGAACCGGGCAGGCGATCCCGGCCGGAGGACGGGCGCACCAGGGCATGGACCTGCCGGCCCGCCCCGACCAGCGCCGCCGCGAGCCGATGGCCGATGTATCCGGTGGCGCCGGTGATCAGGACGCTGCCCACGAGCGGCACCTCAGTCATAACCCAACTCCCTGAGCAGCGGGCCGAGCTGTTCGTTCAGCCAGTCGCGGCGGTCCGCCGGCAGGTCCAGCCACTCGCCTCGGCCGTCGAACAGCGGCTGGTTGATCTGCCAGTTCCGGCGGGTGCGGTGGCGCCGCTCCCGCTCGGCCAGCGAGATTCCCTTCTCGAAGACCCGGCGCACGGCGGCCAGGGTACCGATGCCGAACCACGTGCGCTGGACGGTGTGGTGGGACAGCATCCGTTCGTCGAAGGGCTCGCCCACGAAGGCGCAAACACGTTCCAGAACGCCGCGGCTGTCGGCGACCAGATCCTCGTAGCGGACCTGCATGACGCCGCCGTGCCGGCGCATCATCGCCAGGCCGGCGGTGTTCTCGGCAATCCACATGGCGACGCCGTCGGCGAGGTCGCCGGTCCGTTTGGCCACCGAGCAGGCGACGTCGCGCCCGTCGCGCACGACGTAGAGCACCGGCGCATCGGGAAAGACACGGCGTATGCGGTCGACGTCGTGAACGTGGCTGGGTGTCTTCTCGCAGATCCGCCGGATGCCGCGCTCCTCCGCCGTCTTCGCAAGGGAGACCAGGAGCCCCAGGCGGCTTTCCCAGTCGTCGCCATGGAACGCGTAGCTCTCGCCCGGATAGGCCATGATGCCGTGATGGGAATCCATCATGGCGGCGAGCAGCGACGTGCCGCTGTGCCCGCAGCCGACGATGAAGATCGGGCGCTTGCTCCGCGCCAGGGCCAGGTCGTCCGCGGGGAGCGGCGCTGCGGGCGCCGGCGCCGGCGTCCGCGCCACCTCCTCCTGCGGGCTCAACTCGATGTGCGCCAGCGCCATGCGCAGGTCCGGCCGGCCGTCCTGGTCCTGGGCGGTGGTCGCCGGATAGAGGAAGAGCAGGAGGTACGTGTGGTCGATCGGCGCGTCCAGGGCAACGGCCACCGTCTGCCAGCGCCCGGGCACGACATCGACGTCGATGAAGCGCGACGCCTTGCGCTCGAACGTCAGGCGGATGCCGACGGTGGTCACGCCGTCACCGGGCAGGACGCGGAACCGCACCCGGTAGTGCGTTCCCGCCGGGTTGGCGAAGGGGATGTCCGGCGAGATCAGACGCTGGTGCGGCACCTCGCCCGTGGTGACCATCCCCACGGCCCCGGCCGGCAGTCGGCCCCCGGCGAAGCGGTCGCCCTCCCCCGCCGGACGCAGCGACTGGGACCGCAGGGTCGCGGGATCGATGACCATCCGCATCGGGGAATGCGGCCGGGCGACCGCCGGCGGCTGCACGCTCTCCACCCGCCCGTAGATCGGCCGGGGCGGGTCCAGCCGCTCCTCCCGGATCAGCCAGGTCGCCGCGGACGACGTCACGGACACGGCGTTCCGCGCCCGCGCGATCTCGTAGATGTGGTCGCGCACCGGGAAACGCCCGCGCCGGTCGGGCCACGTCCAGTCGTCGCCCGCCAGGACGGCGTCGGGGAACAGCTTGTGCGCGTCCCAGAATTCCCGCCGCTGCTTCATGGCGTCGATGTAGACGAGGCCGGGCTTCACCCCGGCCTTCTTCAGGTACCGGTACGCGGCCGGCGCCGCGCGCCGCACCGGGATGAAACGGTCCTTGAACGCGCGCAGGTTGTTCAGGGCGATCCGGTAGGTGCCGTACCGTTCCACGAGGCGCGCGTAGCGTTCCAGTTCCACCCCCTGCAGCCAGTCCGGGCGCGGCTGGATCGTCAGCATCTGGGCGAGGCTGCCGCCCCATTCGTCCAGCCACGGATCGACGCCGATGACGATCAGGCGGTCGGACGCCTCAAGCCATTGCCGGGCCGATCCGCCCAGGAAGCAACCCACCTCGACCATGCAGCGGATGTCGTGCGTGCGGATGAGGTCGGTCACGAGGTCCCGCCCGCCGCCGTCCAGGGCGAAGGTGAAAGGTTCGGCTTCACGGGGATCCGGCAGGTCGGGCCACGGGTTGTCGCGTGCGAGCGCGCTCAGAACCGGATCGATTGCCATGCCGTCACCACCGTGCGCATCCTGTCGGCGCATCAAAGCCGGCCCGGCGGCAGCGGTCAAGGCCACGGTTATCGGGAGGGGGCGGCCGGGCGGCGATCGGGAAAGCCGGCGTCCTCGGCCTCATCCGCCTCGGCCGGGGACTGTTGACGCACCGACAGCCATCCATCGAGCGCCCAGGGGGTGAGGTAATCGCCGAGCGTCCGGTAGCGGATGACCGCCGGCCAGCGTCCGCTGCGCGCGGCCGCCTGCATGTCGGCCGTGAAGAACGACCAGTAGAACCTCTCGCGGTTCTCGAGGTGGTGCGCGTTGAAGGAATCGGCCGAGTGCAGGGGAAAGCCGCGGTTCGTCGCCGCGAAGTACGACATGTCGACGAAGCGGTGCCAGAACGGGTTGAACACCAGGGCGCCGGGCTCGGAGAAGAAGCGGATCCGCCGCGCCAGTGGCCAGCGGCCGACCTCCTCGACGTAATGGGTCGTGGCGCCGGGCACGAAGCCGAACACGTTCATGGTGCCGTCAAGCAGGTAGGCCGTGTTGTCGGCGGGATCGAACGCCGACAGCAGGACGTGTCCGTTCAGCCCACCGACCAGGATCGTCACGGTGAACGCCGGTATGCCGAGCGCCCACAGGATGATCATCGCCCGGACGGCGTGGTGTGTGCAGTTCCCCTGCGGCGACAGCAGCCATTCGTCCTCGTGCCGCACCTTGCCTTCGCAGGGGGTGTACGAGGCGAAGCTGCCGTGCGTGCGCAGCATCGCGTAGAGGACGAGGCGCTGGCGCTCGCCCAGCGTCGGATGACGGGTGGCGAGGAACGCCTTGTCCGCCTCGAAGTCTTGCAGGATCGTGGCCCGGATGTGCTCCGCGACGGGAACCGGCAGGTCCCCCGGAATGTCGAGCAGCGGACGCCAGAAGCGGGCGCAGAACTCGATATCCGCCTTGGGCAGGCCGAACTCCCGCCCGACCGGCCGCATCCCGTCGGCGGACACCGTGTAAAGGCGCCTGCGCCCGGGCAGCCAGTATCGGCCGGCATGCCCGAGCCATCCGCCGATCCGCTCCAGCACGCGCCCGACGCCGCCGGCGCGCTGCGTCCAGATGCGGACCTCGCCCAGGGTGCTGGTCAGGCCGGCGCGGCGGTCGTCGTCGTAGGGCGGGGTTGTCGGGTAGAGGAAGACGATCACGCCCGACGGCGCGCGCGGCACGTCGAAGGCAAAGGTGACGCGCTGCCATACCCCGGGCTCCACGGCCTCGACAGCGATGTCCGACCAATGGGCGTCGTCCGCGGGCGCGGTGACTCGCAGCCCCACGGTGGTGACCGATGGACCCGGGAGGATGAGGAAGGAGATGAAGCACCGCCCGGCTTCCAGGGGAACGGGAATGTGGCGGGACAGGCGCTGATGGCGGCTGCTGCCCAGGCTGGTGACGTGGGTGAGCGCGCCGGATCGCCTGCCGTTCGGCGCCGGCTCGGTCTTCAGGGAGTCGGCCAGCCAAGCCCCGTCGTTCAGGTTCTCGGCATGGAGCAGGACCCGCCGTTTCCGGAACGGCGGAGACGCCACCGGCCAGCCTCCGCCAGCGTCCGGCGCGGGGGGCTCCGGGGGCGGGGGCGCTGCCGTCTCGGCCACTTCCTCAACCGCGGGCTTAGTGACCCGCGCGGCCGGGATCCGCGTCAGCGTGACGGCGCCGGTGGCGCAGCAAAGTCCGGCCCGGCCGTCGTCGTCGGCCCCGCCCGTCGCGGGATAGAGGAACACCACCACGGCGGTGTGCGTGGCGGGCGCAGTGAACGATGCCTCGACGGTCTGCCAAGCTCCCGGTCGCACCGCCACGTCGACGAACTCCGTGCCGACGTCCCGGAAGGTGATGCGCAGCCCCACGGTGGAGACACCCGGCCCTGGGAAGACCTGCGCCTGGATGCGGTAGACGTCGCCGGCCCGGCCGTCCGACGGGACGTCCTGGTAGCGCAGTCGCTGGTGCGCGGCTTCGCCCGTCGTGGACCACGTGGGCGCAGCGTCCCGATCCCCGGGCGCATCCGGATCCGCGTCCGGCGCGGGCGGGGCGATGCTGGCGGACTCAGCCTCGGCCCGCAGCGACTGGGGAACGGCTCCGTGCCCGTCGAGGCGCATGGACAAGGAAGCGGCGGCGCCGACATACGGCGCCGCCACGCACAGGCAATCACGCACGCTGGTCTCCCGCTCCCCCGGTCACGCATCCAGACCGCGGGAGAACGCCGTCAATAGGGAATAAAGTCGACGTCGGAGTCCATGCCCAGCAGCTTGCGGCCCGACGGGTCCGGCCGGACGAGGCTGAAGCAGCCGAAGTCGTTCGCGAAGGACGTCCGGCGCAGGGTGAGGGCAATGTTCTTTTCCTCAAGCTCCGCCGGCATCCGTTCGCGGATGAGTTTGTCGTACGCGGCATGCGCGTGGGCGCGCACCAGATAGCACTTCGCGCTCGCGTTGAGCACCATCTTCCACTCGAACTGGTTCTTGAACAGGAAGTGGTAGGCCGCCGCCGTCAACTGCGGATAGCAGGGGTTCATGAAGTCGTCGAGGGCGATGATGCCGAAGTCGGAAACCAGATCGGCCGTGGCTTCCAGGTCGTTGATCAGCGAGTACCCGGTGTGGTCGCCGTCGATGTGAGCGAAGCGGAACCCGTGGTGCATGTTCATCAGGTTCCGGTGCGTCTTCAGCTTGCGCGACCAGGCGTGAATACCGATGTTGTTCTCCGGGTGGAACTCGCTGATCATCCGTATGACGTAATCGACGGCGTCGCCCGAGCAGTCGACCAGGGCCACCGGTTCGTCCTGCCCCATGTTCAGCGCGCCGAACAGCGCCGATTTGCCGCGGTAGATGCCGATTTCCAGGTAGCCGCCGCTCGCTCCGAGATGCGCCTGCTGCCGGAACAGAAAGTCCCAGACGAACATGTCGTTCTCATCGAAGAAACCGACGACATCCGAGTAGCGCTCTTTGTAGAATTCGATCTTCGACATGGTGAGCAGCCGTTTCCTTCGTCAGTGGCAGGGCCCGGGACAGGGGAGCGCGTGCCTTGAACGGTCATCCTGGGGGAGGCCGCCGCTACCCTGGCATACGGGACGCCGATGGTCAAACCCTCCCCCGTCGGCGCCGCTGCGCGGGGCGCAAACCGTCATGGCGGCGCACCGTCATGATCGTTCCGTCCCTGCCAGTGCGTCAGGGTTTCGGGTGGGAGAAGGCTTTCGAGCGAATCGTACCGGATCACGCCGTCGCCGTCGCCGGCCGCTCCCACTTCCTCGGCCAGAAACGAGCGGTAGAACATCCGCCGGCCATTGTAATGGTGCTCGTTGAACGACTCCGTGGAAAACAGCGGATACGGCTTCGCCTCGGACACGAAGTAGGACATGTCGACGAAGCGGTGCCAGAACGGGCAGTGGATCACGGCGTTCCCGCCTGAGAAATGCGCGCTCCGCCTGTCCGATGGCCAGTGCCTGATCTCCTCCATGAAGTGGCTGCCGGCGCCGTCGACGCACGCGAACACGTTCATCGTGGCATCGAGAAGGTAGGCCGTGCCGTTCGCCGGATCGTGGGCCGAGACGACGATGTGGCCGTTCATCTGCCCCGTCACGATCGTGACGGCCACGCTCGGCAGGCCAAGGGCCCACAGGACGATCATGATCCGGATGGTGTGGTGCGAGCAGTTGCCACGCTTGGACAAAAGCCAGTCCAGCTCCTGTTCCGGCGTGTTCCCGGACGCGACATAGGACGCGAAGCTGCCGTGGACGCGCAGCATCACGTACAGGATCAGGCTCTGGCGGTCGTTCAGCGCCGGGTAGCGGTCCGCCAGGATCGCGCGGTCCTCCTTGAACCCTTCGACGATCCGGGCGGCGAGAAGGTTTCTCAGCGGAACGGTCCCGTTCTCCGGATCGGGGATCAAGGGGCGCCAGAACCTGGCCACGAACTCAAGATCCGCCTTGGGCAGGCCGAACTGACGGCCGACGGGCTGAAAGCCGTCGTCACGCGGCGCGTGCAGACGGCCCCGGCCCGACAGGACGTGGCCGCGGACGAAACCGACCAGGCTTCCCAGGCCGCCGAGAATGCGGGCCATCGCCGGGCGGTATTCCAGCCAGACCGACACGTTGGCGACGACGCTGGTCGCCCCGGCGCGCGGATCGTCGTCGTGCGGCCCGGTGGCGGGATAAAGGAACACGCAGAGCTTGCGGCCCGACGGGGGAAGGTCGAAGGCGAAGCTCAGGCGTTGCCAGCGGTTGGGCGTGACGGTCCGGGCGTCCGTGCTCGTACCGGAAATTCCCGCGGTGAGGCGGACGCCGACGGCCGTCACGGACTCGTCGGGCAGCACGCTGAACGCGACGTGGCAGCGCACCGCGTCGCCGGTGATGCGAAAGACACGCGAAACGCGCTGGTGGGAACTGGCGCCGCGCGTCGTCACCTGCGTGGCGCGCCCCGCGTGTCCCGCGGACGGCAACACCCCGACGGGCGACAGGGAATCGAAGCTCCATTCGCCGTCGCGAAGGTCCCCGGCGCGCATCAGCGTCCGGCCTTTCCACACCGGCAGAATGGGATGGTCGTCGGCCAGGGCCTCTTCGCCGGGGAACGGTTGGAGGACGATCCCGCCGGGCGCGGCCGCGCCCGTCCGGACCGCCTGTTCCGCGGGAACGGATGCGTCCGCCGCCACCCGCCGGACCGTGATGGCGGCCGTGGCGCAGCGCAGGCCCGCGCGGTCATCGCCGTCGGAGGCGTCCGTGGCCGGATAGACGAACACGATCAGCTCGGCATGTCCGGCCGGCGCAGCGAACGTGGCCTCCAGGGTCTGCCACACGCCCGGCGTGACGGCGACGTCGGCGAACGCCGTGCCGTGGTCGCGGAAGGTGACGCGCAGCCCGGCGGTGGACACGCCCGGGCCCGGGAAGACACGGGCGCTCACCTGATAGGCGGCGCCCTTCCCTCCCCCGGCGTGGACCGTCCGGCTGCGCAGGCGCTGGTACGGCACTTCGCCAGTGGTCGTCCACAGGGTCGCCCCCTCCTCCGCCGCCAAGGCTTCCTCGAAGCCGGCAACGTCGGTTTCCGCACGCAACGACTGGGCAGCGATCCCGGCACCATCCAGCCGCACCGGCGCGCCGTCCTCGTCGGACGGCACCACGAGGGTGGCTTCGCTCACGCCCGGCTCCTCGTCACGTGGCGCTGTCTGCGGTCCGGACCACCGCCCCGTGCAGGTTGTCGGTCATCGCCCGGTTGGTCCGCACGAACTCGGCCAGCCAGCCGGTCAGCGCCTGCGGATCGGGCCGCCAGTCCGCCGCCAGCCGGGCCCGCAGCAGGTCGGCCGCCGCCCGCGGGTCGACGGGCAGCTTGAGCAGCACGTCGTCCGGAATCTCGCTGGAGAAGGTGGTTTCGGCGTCGACCACGCCGACCGCCGGGGAGCAGATGAGGCTCTTGACCAGCGATCCTTCGATGGGCGCCGACCACATGGACGGCACCAGCGTCAGGCGGGCCGTCCGCACCCGTTCCTCCAGCCCGGTTTCCCAGGTGATGGATTCGAACCGGCAGTTGGGCGGCGGCTCCTGCCCGATCATGCCGGCGACGAAGGGGAACAGGAACTCCACCTCGGGACAATGGCGCGCCACTTCCACCGTCCAGCTCATGCCCTTGGGGTCGAGGTGCCAGGCGTGGAACACCACGGGACCGGTTCCCGGCTCGGCGGCGACGGGCGGCAGCGCCCCGCCCGGAAACAGCAGCTCCAGGTCGGCGGTCCACATGCCGACCACCGGCACCGGGACCTGCGGCCCGAAGTGGCGCCGTGCCAGCGCCGCCTGGGCGCGGTTCTGGGCGAACGGCCGCACCCGGCCGGCGCGGGCCTGCATGAGCAGCAGCTTGGTGTACGCCATCGCCGCCGGATCGGCGATCGGGAACGGCTGGCAGCCCAGCGCCATCTGCCGGTCGAAGCTTCCGCCGGCGCATTCCGTGCAGGGCGAGAACATGCCCGGCCGGTGGTTGTAGCTGCGCACGCAGAAGAAGCTGCTGTCCAGGAGGTACAGGAGCACCGGCCGCCGCGCCCCCAGGATCAGGCTGTTGGTGCGGCCGAAACCCAGGCACTGCGGATGGATTAGCAGGATCTCGGCATCGGTGCGCGCCTGACGGTCCAGCACCTGGTCGACCACGGCGTCGCCGAGGTCGCGCGCCCGGTAGAACTGCACGTTGGGCACCAGCGCCGGCAGCGTCTCGCGCAGCCGCGCCACCAGCCGGCCGGCGCCGCCCGGGTCGTCGCCGTCGATGCCGAGTACGACCAGCCACTCGCGGCCGGTGTCCCGGCGCAGGAGCGCGGCGGAACGAATCTGGTCGGCCGAACCCAGCGGGTTGCTCTCCAGCGCCGCCGCCAGCAGCTGCTCCGCCTCGCCGTCACGGTGCAGCGCGCTGGCGAGGTCGAGGCGCAGGGCGCCCGGCATGCGCGGGTCGTCCATCAGCGTGCGCCGGATGGTGGCGGCGTCCGCGGCCTGCCCTTCGGCTTCCAGGACGTCGGCCTGCACCCGCCGGTACCACACGGCGTCGGCGCCCCCGGCCGCCGCCGCGGCGCCGGCAAGCGCCGCCAGTTCGGCGCGCTGCCCCTGCCGCCACAGGCGCGCCATCCGCGCCACCGGGGACGCGCCGGCGCCGCCCGGCACCGTCGGCGCGGACAGCGCTGGCGCCGCCTGGCCCAGGCGGCGGCGCAGCAGGCGGTCGAGCTGCTGCGCGCGGGCCTGGCGGTCGTGCCGGGCGCGTACCCCGGCGCAGTCGGCACCATCCTCGTCCACGTGCCGCTCCGCCAGCCGGATCAGGGTGGCCGCGGCGTCGGCCGGCGTCGCGGCGACCGCCGGCAGGCCCTGGAACGACAGCTGGCACAGCGGCGACCGCCCGAAATCGGCGGCGAGCACCACCGCCGCCCCGCAGGCGGTCCGGTTCAGCAATTCGGCGGCCGCCGCGATGCCCGGCCGGTCGGCGTGCAGCATCACCCGCGCCGAGCGGACCTGCCATTGCAGGCGCCAGCCCCACAGGCGCGGCCGGATGTGGCGGGCCACCGGATCGGGCACGCGCAGGCCCGGCTCCACATCGACGAAGAAGGCCGCCCGCAGCCGCCCATCCAGCACCGCCGGGCTCTCGGCCACCGCCTGCAGGCAGCGCAGGACCCCCTCGGATTCGGTGGTCAGCGTGCCGGCATAGACGATATCCCACAGGCCGTCGGCCATCGCCGCCGCCGGCGGATCCTGCCCGTCGGAGAACGGCAGCAGCCCGCTCAGCTCGCCGGTCCCCGGCCACGGCGCCAGGACATCGAAGCCGTGCGCGCGCGGTTCGGCGGCCGGGCTCGGCCCGCCGACGACCAGCCGCGGACGCCACGCGGTCAGCGATGGGAGACGGCTGGCGAACAGGTCCTGGTCGATGACGTGCAGCACGTCCGGCGCCATCCGCTCGATCTGTGCGGCCAGCACGCGCGTCATCCAGTCGGGCGCCGTCAGCAGGTCGGCGCAGCCCTGCTCGCGCGCCCAGCGCTCCTGGTGCTGGCGGGCGTTGGCGACGACCAGCGCCGCGTCCCAGCCGTGATCGCGCATCGGTTCCGCAAGGTCGCGCCCGATGAGAAGCCCGGATTCCGCGATGGCGGCGTGCTGTTCGGCCGCGCTCCGCGCGTCGAGCCCGTCATGGCCGCCGTAGAGCCAGGAAAGCGCAGCCTGTTCGAGCGTGACGATCTGGAGATAACGCATCCTGCGTTCCTGCACTGGCAAATGGGGGCGGCTCAGGCGAAGATCGGTTGCCAGGCCATGCGGCCCGGGTCACCGATGGGGGTGCGCTCCGGCCGCGGCTCACTATGCCATTCCATCGCCACGTCGAGGAACCGGTCAAATCCGTTGGCGTCGCGGTAGCGCTGCCCGGCCTCGGCCGAGCGGGCGGCGTGCTCGGGGTGCTCCTCCAGCAGGCGCGCCAGGGCGTCCGTGATCTCGCCGGCCTCCATCCGCTCGAAGGTGACGCGACCGGCCTTGTAGGCCTTGCTCTCCACGTCCATCCACGAGGCGGTGGGGACGACCACCGGCGCGTCGTAGTACAGCGCTTCCATCAGCACGCCCGAGGACATGTCGCGGTAGATCTCCGAATCGTACGGCAGAACGAAGGCGCCGGCGCTGCTCACCGTACGGTAGTAGTCCTCGCAGCTCAAGAAACCTTCGACAACCCTGACGTTGGGGTTCGCGGCGGCCAGTTCGCGGATCCGCTCGATTTCCGCGGCGAAGCGGATGCGATACCCCTCCACGCCGTGGATCTGGATGAAGTAGTCCGCCGGCAGGCCGCGCTCCAGCGCCTGCGTCAGCACGTCCGGCACGAGGTGGAAACCCTTGTCGGGCTTGATCTCGCCGATGTACAGCACGACCTGCGGGCGGCGCCCCTGGCGCGCGGCGCGGCCTTCGAGCAGGTACCGGGGGTCGGGCGTGCCGCACAGGGTGGGGTGGAAGCGGATCGGGCCGCCGTACAGCGCCGAGTACGCCCGGATGATCGATTCCGTGTTGGAGCAGAGGACGCAGTTCTCCTGCCCCGGGCGCGCGAAGCCGGCCAGCCCCGTGCGGTAGACGTTGGCCATCTCCAGGTCCTTGACGACGAACTCCGTCTCGGACTCGAACAGGACGCCGGCCTGGAGCATCAGCGATACGATCATCGTCGTGCGGTTGCCGGGGGGCAGCGACACGTTCCAGCGCTGGATCGCGTCGATGAGAAGCTGGTTGGCCGTCGGGAAGACCACGATGCTGTCGCGGAAGTCGTACTGCGCCGACAGCTCCTTCAGGTGCCTGAGGAAGAGCCGGTTGAGGTTCAGGTACTTCCAGGCCAGGGAGGTCGAAGGCTCGGTCGTCAGGGTGGTTTCGGTGAACAGCGGGATCAGGAAGGGTTCTTCCTGCGGCTCCGGCCGGAACAGCCGGTTGGCGAAGATCCGGCAGTCCAGGCCGGCCCGCCGGGCCGTGTCGGCCAGACCGACGGCGATGTTGTACATGTGCCCGCGCCGCTCGGTCAGCGCCGGATCGATGACGTAGAGCGACTTGACGCTTGCCGACATGTTAGTCCCCACCAGGAAGAGGCCGCATCAGTGCACGGGTGCCGGGATCGACGCGGAGCGGACCGGCGCCGTCGGCCGGATGGACGAGGCGACGACGCTTCGCATGCTCCGGCACCACAGCTCGAGGACCAGCGCCTTGAACGGCAGGTCGACCGGGCTGGCGCCGTACGACCGGTCGAAGCGCGCCAGATCGCGGCCGGCTTCCGGCGTCAGGATGCCGGCGCTCACCAGCACGCCGTCCTGCAGCGCGTGGCCGTAGGCGGCGAAGAGGCTGGTCAGCCATTCCTCGACCGGCGGCGTGAAGCCGCGCTTGGGCCGCAGCATGACTTCGTCGGGCAGGATGCCCTTCAGGGCCTGCTTCAGCCAGTGCTTGGGGTCCAGGTTGTCGTCGCGGTAGGTCTTGCGCAGCCCGATCACCGTCTCGGCCAGCCGGTAGTCGAGGAAGGGAAGGCGCTGCTCGATCGACGACGCCATGCCCAGGCGTTCGCCCTGCGTCACGCCGTTGCCCAGAAGGTACGTCTGACAGATGAGCTGCGTCACCGACACCGCCGGCCATTCCCAGAGATGGCTGCCGGTGAACAGGCGCTGCGCCGCGTCCTCGTCCAGCACCGCGCGGTACAGTTCGGTGAACGCGCGCTCACCGGCCCGGGCGGTGGATTCGAAACCGGGCGAGATGTCGTAGAAGACGAGCTGGTCTTCCGGCCCCAAGTCCGGCGCCGGCGCGTTGCGCCGCTGGAGGCGCGCCAGCGCCTTGTCGTGGCTGCGTTGCGCGGCTTCGGCCACCCAGGCATAGCCCCAGAACAGCTCGTCCGCCCCCTGGCCCTGCACCAGGACCGGGATGCCCGCCGCCAGCGCCGTGCGCATGACCATGTCGTAGCCGAAGCCGGAGATGTCGGCGATCGGGTCGTCGCGCCAGTAGACGAGGTCGGCGAAGCCGTCGGTCATCGCCTCCGTTTCGAGTTCGGCGTCATGGAAGACGATGCCGAGGGAATCGGCCAGCGCCTTGGCCTCCGCCCGCTCGTCGCACGGCGGCCGGCCGGGGTAGCCGACCGAGAAGGCGTGCAGGTTGCCGGGGTACTTGCGCGCCAGCAGGCAGGCGATGGCGCCGGAATCGATGCCGCCGCTCAGCGCCAGCCCGACCGGCACGTCGGCGCGGATGATGATGTCGCTGATGGTGTCGAGCTGCTCGGCGATCAGCGTGGCCGGGTCGCCCTCCAGCGGCTCCGCGCGGGTCATGTCCCAGTAGATCGTCTCGGAGATCGTCCAGGTGTCGACGTCGATCACCATCATGCCGCCCGGCGGCAGCTTGCGCACGCCCTTCAGCGGGGTGCCCGGCTCCGGCACGAACAGGTAATGGAAGTACAGGTTGATCTGCGCCGGGTCGAGCTGGAACGGCACCATGCCCGACCGCAGCAGCGACTTCATCTCCGAGGCGAACAGGATCTGCCGCGGCGTCTGGTAGATGTACAGGGGCTTCTCGCCCATGCGGTCGCGGCACAGCACGAAGCGGCGGCGCGTCTTGTCCCACAGCGCGAAGGCGAACATGCCGCGCAGCTTGTGGACGCACTCCAGCCCGTATTCCTCGTACAGGTGGATGATGGTCTCGCAGTCGCTGCCGGTGGCGAAGCGGTGGCCCTTGGCCTGAAGCTCGGCCCGCAGCTCGATGTAATTGTAGATCTCGCCGTTGGCGACGAGGACGATGGACTTCGTCTCGTTGTACAGGGGCTGCCATCCGCCGTGCAGGTCGATGATGCTCAGCCGGCGCATCGCCATGGAGATCCATTCGTCGGAATAGTTTCCGCCGCCGTCCGGACCGCGGTGCGTCATGGCCGCCTGCATGGCCGGCACGGGGTCGGCGGCGCCGGCATCCGGGTTGCGCCTGACGAGTCCGGTGATTCCGCACATGGCTGTCTTCCTTCCCCGATTACCGCGCTGCCGCCCGGCAGAACGCGTGCATCCGCTCGATCACATAGTCGATGTGCGGCTCCTGGAGCCCCGGATAGACGCCGATCCAGAAGGTGGAAGTCATCACCGTGTCGCTGGCGTCGAGCGAGCCGTGCACACGGTACCGCTGGTCCTTCATGTACGGCTGGCGGATCAGGTTGCCGCCGAACAGCAGGCGGGTGCCGATCCTGTGCTCGTTCAGGAACTTCACCAGATCGTCGCGCGAGAAGGGCGCGCCGGCGCGCACGGTGATCGGGAAGCCGAACCACGACGGTTCGGAGCGCGGCGTCGCCTGCGGCCGGATCAGGAACTCGTCCAGGTCGGCAAGCCCCTCGTGCAGGCGGGCGTAGTTCCGCCGGCGCGCGTCGATGAAGCCGTCCAGGTGGTCGAGCTGCGCCAGCCCGACCGCCGCCTGCATGTCCGTGATCTTCAGGTTGTAGCCGATCTGGGAGTACGTGTACTTGTGGTCGTAGCCGGCCGGCAGCTCGCCGAGCTGCTGGTCGAACCGCTTCTTGCAGGTGTTGTCCATGCCCGGCGCGCACCAGCAGTCCCGGCCCCAGTCGCGCAGCGATTCCAGCACGCGCTTGAGCTTGCTGTTGTCGGTGAACACCGCGCCGCCCTCGCCCATGGTGATGTGGTGCGCGGGGTAGAAGCTGACGGTGCCGATGTCGCCGAAGGTGCCGACCGGGCGCCCGTCGTACAGCGCGCCCAGCGCGTCGCAGGTGTCCTCGACCACGTACAGGTTGTGCGCCTTGGCGACGCGCATCACGGTGTCGAGGTCGAACGGATTGCCCAGCGTGTGGGCGACGACGATGGCCCGCGTCCGCTCGGTGATCGCCTCTTCGATCAGGTCGGCGCGGATGTTGTAGGTCGGGATGTCGACGTCGAGGAAGACCGGCACCAGACCGTTCTGCAGCAGCGGGTTGACCGTGGTGGGGAAGCCGGTGGCGCAGGTGATGACCTCGTCGCCCGGCCGCATCGGCCGGCGGATCAGCGGCGAGCACAGGGCCGACACCGCCAGCAGGTTGGCCGAGGAGCCGGAGTTGCAGGTCAGCGTGTGGCGCACGCCCAGCCGCCGGCGCAGGCGCTCCTCGAAGGCATCGTTGAAGCGGCCGGTGGTGAGCCAGAAATCGAGTGCCGAATCGACCAGCGTCCGCATGTCGTGCGCGTCGTAGACGCGGCCGGACACCGGCACCGGCGAGGTCCCCGCCTGGAACGGCTTCGGCGCGTGCGCAAGCCCGGCGTACCGTGCCGTGAGGTCGAGAATGAGCGCGCGCAGGGCGTCGGCATCCTGCAGAACGCTGTCGTTCAGGACCGGGTCAGACATCGGCGATGGGCTCCAGGGTCGGGCGTTCCGCCGCGGGGGCGGACGACGCGCGCTCGTACAGGTCGATCTGGTCGAGGGTGAAGGCCTGCATGGCGCGGCCTTCGGCGTGGGCGCGGTACCACGCCACGGTCTGCGTCAGGGTTTCCTCGAAATCCCACCGCGGCCACCAGCCCAGCAGGCGGCGGGCCTTGGTGGAATCGAGCGTGAGCAGCCCGGCTTCGTGCGGCTGCCGAGGGTCGGCGTCGACGCGCAGACGGTCGGGCGTGCCCCACAGCGCGCACACCGAGCGCGCGACGTCCAGGGTGGTGCGCTCGCTGCCGCCGTCGGGGCCGAAGTTCCAGGCGTCCCACGGCCCCTTGGGCCGGGTGCACAGGCGCTCGGCCACCGCCAGGTAGCCCGACAGCGGCTCCAGCACGTGCTGCCACGGGCGCACGGCGGCGGGCTGGCGGATGCGCACCGTCTCGCCCGCGGACAGCCCGCGCATGAGGTCCACCATCAGGCGGTTGGCGGCCCAGTCCCCGCCCCCCACGACGTTGCCGGCGCGCACCGACGCGATGCCGCCCAGGCGCTCGTCCGCGGCGAAGAAGGACTTGCCGTAGGAGGCGGTCACCAGCTCGGTGCAGGCCTTGCTGCTGCTGTAGGGGTCGTGCCCGCCCAGCGCGTCGCCCTCGCGGTACCCCCAGATGGTCTCGCGGTTCTCGTAGCACTTGTCGCTGGTGACGACGACCGTGGCGGCCACCCCGCCGACCCGGCGCACCGCCTCCAGGACGTTCACGGTGCCGATGACGTTCGTCTCGTAGGTCGCGACGGGTTCGGCGTAGGACTGCAGGACGAGCGGCTGCGCCGCCATATGGATGACGACGTCGGGCGCGCACCGCCGCAGCGCGGCCTCCAGGGCGGCCGGGTCGCGCACGTCGCCGATGGTGCTCTCCATCCCCGCGCCGACGTCGGCGGCGGTGAACAGGTTCGGCTCGGTCGGCGGCGTCAGGGCGTAGCCGCTCACCTCGGCGCCGAGCCGCTGGAGCCAGAGGCACAGCCAGCCGCCCTTGAACCCGGTGTGGCCGGTGACGAAGACCCGCCGGCCCGTCCAGAAGTCGCGGTTCATGCCCCCTCCCGCCACATCTTCCAGGGCGCTTTTCCGCTCTCCCACAGGCCTTCCAGAAGCTTGCGGTCGCGCAGCGTGTCCATGGGCTGCCAGAACCCCTCGTGTTCGAAGGCCATGAGTTCGCCGGCGCGGGCCAGCCGCTCCATCGGTTCGCGCTCCCACACCGTGTCGTCGCCGTCGATGTAGTCGAGGGCGCGACGCGACAGGACGAAGAAGCCGCCGTTGATCAGGCCGCCTTCCGACACCGGCTTCTCGTTGAAGTCGCGCACCATCCCGCCCTCGATCTCGAGCGCGCCGAAGCGGGCGAGCGGCCGCACGGCCGTCACCGTGGCGGTGCGCCCGTGCGACTTGTGGAAGGCGATGGCCTGTCCGATGTCGACGTCGGCGACGCCGTCGCCGTAGGTCATGCAGAAGGTGTCGTCGTCGCCCAGGTATTTGGCGATCCGCTTGATCCGCCCGCCGGTCATGGTGCTGTCGCCGGTCTCCACCAGCGTGATGCGCCAGGGGTCGGCCGCGCTCTCGTGCACGGTCATGCCGTTGCACACATCGATGGTGACGTCCGAGACGTGCAGGTTGTAGTGGTAGAAATATTCCTTCAGCACATAACCCTTGTACCCCAGGCACACGATGAAATCGTGGATGCCGAAGTGCGAGTACATCTTCATGATGTGCCAGATGATCGGCCGGCCGCCGATGGAAACCATTGGCTTTGGTTTGGTCTCCGTCTCTTCGTTCAGGCGGGTGCCCAAACCTCCGGCAAGGATGACGGCCTTCATGATTGCTGTCCTTCGCGACGAAGCGAGCCTGTTGGGTGATGGAGGGTGGATCGGCGCTGGTCCGGCCGGGTCATGCCGCCACGGGATCGGCGCAGCCCGGCTGCGGTGCCGGCGCCGGGCCGGACGACAGCGGACCCACGTCGTACTCGTGCTGCCCGTGCTCCTCGAACCACCGCTGCAGGTCTGCCCGTCCCTCGGCCGTGAGCAGGTCGAAGGCCTGTTGCAGGTCCGGGCGCAGGGCGTGGATCACACCGGCCAGCCGGCTCACCGGCTGGCCGCGGGCGCCCATGTCCTCGTCGTTGGCCGCCGCCGGTTCGAGCGGCTGGCTCAGCAGCCGCTGGATGTCGGCGATGGTGCCGATGCCCACGCCCAGCCCCTCGCGGCGGCCCCACAGCCAGATCCACGCGCAGACGGCGGCGAAGCCTTCGGCGGTGGACGGGTCATAGCCGCCGCGCAGGTCGTCGCGCCGCGTCCACAGGCGCAGCACCTCCAACACCGTGGTGTCGGCCAGCGCGAACGACGTGGCCCCCTGCGCGCCGACCCGCTGCGCCAGGGCGGCGAGCGTGGTCTGCGGAAACTCGGCGGGGCGCGCCGTGCGGGACCAGTTGGCCAGCCCGTCCACCCCGGACGGGGTGAGCAGGTCGAACTGTTCCATCAGGTCCGCCCGCAGCAGGTAGAGCCCGACGGCGAGGTTGCCGAGCCCCGCGGCCTTGGCATACGGGAAGAGCGGCGTCGGCGCGTACAGCGCGCCATAGACGTCGACCCAGCCGGCGGCGCTGAGGCCCAGCCGCTCCTGGTGGCCGTGCAGCGCGCACCACGTCAGCAGGCCGATCCAGCCGGCGATGCCGTCCAGCGGATAGGCGTCCTGCAGGTCGCTGCGCGTCGACCAGAAGGCGTGCAGCACGTCGACGGTGGCGTCGGCCATGCCGAAGACGCGCAACGCCTCGCGATCGATGACGTCCCGCGGATCGGCCATCCACAGCGCCGGCCGGCGCACCCCGCCGGTCTCGTGCGCGGTGTCGGGACGGATGCAGAATTCCGACAGCCGGAGGACGCTGGGGGTTCCCATCTGGCGCACCGCCAGCTGGGCGACGCCGCTCTGCGCCAGCGCGCCGTCCGGGACCGGGAAATGGTAGGCGTGCCAGCCGGGCTTGACCGACACGGTGCGCATCAGGCGGGTGCCCCAGTAGACGCCGACCACGATGGGGGCGTCCACCCCCGACGCCAGCGTCATCTCCACCGCCATCGGCGTTTCCCGCGCGGCAACCGAGAAACGCAGCACGGCCTCGGGCAGGGTCGTCTGGGCGTATCCCGTGGCGTAGCCGTTCCAGCCGGTGCCCAGGTACATGTTCCCGGCCAGCGGAACCTGATTGGCGTCGATGCCGCAGGGGAACGCCTCGCCGAATCCATAGCCCGGGATGGCCGGCCGCGATCCCGGAGGCAACCCGTGCTCGCGGGCCAGCGCCTGCGCCTCGGCGTTCTGCACCATGGTGACGCCGATGAAGTCCAGCAGCGCGCGGTTGCGCGGATCGAGGCCGAGCGAGGGGGGCAGGTCGAGAAGCTCGGGCACGGCCACCCGCTCCCCGCGCTCCACGGTCGCCATCGCCGAGGTGGCGGCGAAACGCTCGGGCATCGACAGCGGCCGGCGGAACCGCGGGCTCAGGTCGTCGTAGAGGTCGAGCAGCTGGCGGGCGGCGATGTCGTCGGTGTGCCGCACCTCGATCGTCCGGCGGGCCCGCCGTCCCATGCGCCACAGCTCGCCCGGAGCCTGCACGAGGTCCACCAGCGCCGCCGCGAACGCTTCCGTTCCGCCACCGTGCGGGACGAGGCGGCCGTTGTCGCCATCGACGATCACGTCCCGGAAGGCGCCGCGATCGAAGGCGAGCAGCGGCAGGCCGCAGCTCATCGCCTCGATGGCGGCGGGGGGGACGTGGTCCGACGGTGTCGGCATCAGCATCAGGTCGGCCATGCCGTAGAAGTCGGCGACCCCCCGTTCCGTCAGCGAGTGCCCGTACAGCAGCGTCGAGATATCCAGGCGGGTGCGGTCGAACGTCGGGAATCCCAGGAAGACCAGCACGACCTTCTGGGCCAGGCACAGCTCGCGGAACGTCGCGCTTTCCAGGGCGCGCAGCAGCGTCGCGTAGATTTCCGGCTCGCCGCCCGAGCGCGCGCTGTGCTCGTCCATGTGGCAGAGCAGGACGACGGAGTCGTTGTCGATGCTGCACTGCTGGCGGCTATCGATCCGGCGCCGCCAGTCGGACGTCCGGTAGATGGTGCTCGGCGTCGGGTGGCCGATGACCTCGACCCGCTTGTCGCGGAACAGCGGGCTGCGCCGCACCTGCTCGGCCACGAAGGGCGTCGGCGCGACCAGCGTCAGGTCGAGGTCGGCCAGCAGGGCGCGCTTGTCGGCCAGATGCCGGCCGGCCAGGACGTTGGGGTCGTAGGGAAGCTGCTCGCAGGGCGAGCATTCGCCAAGGTGTCCCTCGCAGCCGAAGCGGTCGCGGCAGCCGCCGGTCAGCGGCCGGTCGTCGTGCACCGACCAGACCAGCGGCCGGCCGGTTTCGCCCAGCCGCCGGATCGACAGCGGCGACAGGAAGTCGGCGACCGAGTGCAGATGCAGCGCGCGCGCCATGCGCGCGACCGGCAGCACCGAGACGTCGACGCCCGGGACCGGCAGCGTGAACTCGACCACGCCGTCGTTGATCGGGCAATTGCGGCGATACGGGTTCACCACCGTGTCGTTGAAGAACCGCTTGGCCTGCGCCTCCACGCCGTCGTCCGGAACCTCGCGCCGGTCGACGCCGAGGGCGCGCGGGTCGCTGCCGCCCCGGTCCTTCACGACCAGGAAGGACTGGCATCCCTGGCCCAGCAGGCTGCGGTGGGTGCGGGACGCGGCGGTCCCGGCGGCGGTCCGTCCGTCATCGGTGCTGAAATGACAAACCAGCATGTCTCGATCGGCCTTCGGGTTGGGGGCTCGCGAACGCGGTCAGGCCGGGGAAACGGCCGTGGGGGCGCCAAGGAGGCTGAGCAGAGCCTGCTCCATGAGCGCGGAATTGTGGTCCTTGCCGATCACCGACTGGTACGCCAGCATCACGTCCGCGGCGAAGCCCGGAAGCTTGATCAGCACGGAAAACGCGAAAAGGAGCAGCATCGCCCGTTCCCGGGGGCGCGGCGGCAGGCGCAGGACGTGTTCGATCGTGCGCAGGTAGCGCGCCTCGGCGGCGGTCGGGCTCTTGCCCAGCCGGTCGAGGAGAGCGGCGGGTGACGGCGCGCCCACCAGATCGGTCAGGTAGCGGACCGTATCCGGGCGGGTCCGGGCGTACCGCTGGTGATCGAGTTGGGCAAGCCAGAAGCCGTTGTTGATGAGATAGTCGTGGATGACGTGGAACTGGTCTTCCGTCTGGTAATACTCGTGGAAGCCCGGTTCGGTGTCCACGGCCACCAGACGGTCGAAGGCGTCCTGGTGCAGGTTGCGCAGGATGCGCAGGTCGCAGCCCTGGGCATCGACCTTGATCCAGTCGATCTGCGGCAGCCTCAACTCTTCCAGAGTGCGGTTGAGCGACGTCGCCCGCACCTGCACCTCCCGCTTCACCTCGAAGAACTCGTGGAAGCAGTAGTGCGCCAGCACGGGGTCGTTGGGGTACAGGTGGCTGCTGCACGACGGATGCGCGGTCAGCACGATGCGCATGGTCTGGTCGCGGTCGTTGTCGCACACCGCCGCCTGCACCAGCGCCGCCTGCCGGAACCCTTCGCCGAAGCCGCGGTCGATGTCGCGGTCGTCGGGGTCGTAACCGATCAGGTAGGAGTATTGCTTGATCGGCTGCCAGATGGGCAGGGCCGGACCGGAGCAGCCGATATCCAGAAGCACCGGCGTCAGACCGGTTGCCGTCAGAACGCTGTCCAACACCTGCGCTTCCATTCACCACTCCGAATAAGCTCAATGTTCCTGAAAAATCAGGGTTCCTGAAACGTCAGGCCGCATCCACGCCGGCGCGCAAAAGCGCCTGGCGAAGCTCGCGGGCCTGCGCATGGTCCGGCTTGAACCAGAGCACGCGGGCGATGCGGCGCCGGGCCTCATCGTAGCGGTGCAGCTGGAAGGCCAGCACGCTTTGCCGCCACGCCAGCCGCCAGTGAACCATGCCCATCCGCTCCGCCGCGCCGAACGCCGCCAGCGCCGGTTCGAGCGCGCCCCGGCCGGCCAGAAGCAGGCCGAGCCAGTACTGCAGGTAGGGGTCCCGCGGATGCGCCGTGGCGTAGGCGCCGAGCACCGCCTCCAGCTCGCCGCCCCGGAGGGCTCCGGCGCCCTGGATGTCGGCGTCGGCCGGCTCCACCTCGTCGGCGCGCGACGACAGCAGGCTGACCGCGAACGGCGCTCCCGCCGCGCCCAGCGAGCGCACGAACTCAAGCGCCGCTCCGCCGCCGTGCGGCGCCGGCAGCAGCTCGGCGGCGCCGAACTCCCGCGCCGGGGCGGCGGCGGCATCGTCCTGCCCCCACTGCCGGCTGCGCCGCGGCAGCTTGATGAGGCGGCGGTACGCGGCCTCGAGGTCCTCCACGGCCGCACGCTCGCCGAACCCGCGGGCGGCCGCGGCCTGTGCCCGCGCGCCCAGGCCGGCGCGGACGCCCGGATCGGCCAGATAGGCGAGCGCCGCCCTCAGATCCGGAACGCTGTCGGTGGCGAAGCCGGTCACGTTGTCGATCACGCCCGCGGTGCAGGCCGGCGCGAACGCCAGGATGGCGGGCACGCCGGCGGCGGCGGCGGCGCGCAGCAGCGCCGAGTTCCACGACCGCGCGCTTTCCTCGCCGAAGCTGACGATGACGTCGGCGCGGCGGAGCCCCTCGTCGGGGCCGATGGCGGCGACCTCGACGGCGCCGGCGCCGTCCAGGTCCTGGCGCAGCCGCTCGGCGCCGCTGCCGGCGGCGATCAGGAAGCTGACGCCGGGCGCCGCCATGTCCCGCGCCACCTGCACGAAGCGGCGGTGGCAGTCCACCAGCGCGGCGGCCTCGGCGTGGACGACCGTCAGGCCGGCTCCACGCCCGGCCGCGGCGGGGCCCGCGGCGGCCGGCGCGATCACCGGAACGGCGGCGCATCGGGCGGGCCGGCGGTCGGCGGGCCACGCGCGCAGCGGTTCGGGCAGGGCGGTGCCGGCGCGCAGCAGCAGGACGTCGGCGAACGCCGTCAGCGGACGGGTCACCACGTGCGGCGGCTCGGTGCCGGCGGCATAGACAGACACCATCAGGCGGCAGGTCGGCCAGCCGCGGCGCAGCAGCGCGTTGAGCGCCGGCGTGTTCCAATAGTGGACGTGCACCAGGTCGGCCGCCGCGACCTCCTCCAGCACCTGGTCGGCGCTGCAGCCGCCCAGCCATTCGACGGCGTCGGCGTCGGACGGAACCCCGGGGGAGGGATCCAGCGAAACGATGCGGTGGCGGCGCAGGTGCAGCAGCGCCATCGCCCGCGCTTCCTCGGCGATGGCCTTGACCGTGCCGGAGTCTGCGGGCGCGTCGATGATGTGAAGGATCTGGGTCATCAGAAATCGGCCCCTGTGGACAGGGCGGCGAGCAGCGCGGCGCTCACCGGGTCGTGGCCTCCGTCCGGCAGCCGTTCGGAGAGGATGCGGCGCGCCTGCGCGGGCTCGCCGAGGCGGGCGTGCAGAAGGGCGCGGCCGTAGCGGATGCCGCTCACCTCCGGCACGCGCGGCGTCAGCCCGTCGAGGATCGACAGGGCCTGCCGGGACCGGCCGCAGGTCGCCATCAGCGACGCGCGCTGAAGCTGGCGGACCGGGCTTTCGCCGGCCGTGTCGGGCAGCGGAGAGCCGTATCGCCCGCTGAACACCGTCTGCTCGATGAAGTCGTCGGCGTTGGCGTTGCGCACGACCTCCGGCGGGTGGCGCAGCGGGAAGCTGATCGGCGTCAGCGGCGCCGCCGAACGGATCTCGCCGACGCCGGAGTTGGTGGTGTGCGTGGCGCCCTCACCATAGCCGATGTTGGAGATCGCGTTGACCGATGCGTTGGCGCTGAGCCCGGCGTTGTGCCAGCACGACAGCATCCATGGCGTGGCCCAGGAGTTGAACCCTTCGTAGTTCCGCTGGTACCAGTCGTACCAGAAGTTGATGGCCCGGCGGTCGCCCAGCACGTCCTTCAGCCAGTCCGTGTCGGCGAGAACCGGCCACTGGCTCATCTCCAGGTCGAAATGCGCCCAGGCCCGGCGCCACGTCGCCCATCCCCAGATCAGCGCGTAGCGGTTGAAGTAATAGCTGTAGGAATCCGTGTATCCGTGGGCGTTGTCGCCCGAAATCATCATGACGCGTTCGTCATGGAGATACCGCTCCAGCAGCTCCTCGCAGTACCGGAAGAACGTGGGGTGCGGAAGGCAGTCATCCTCCAGCAGGATGGCGCGGTCGACGTTCTCGTACACCCAGGAGATGCCGCTGGACATGCGGCGGCGCAGGCCCATGTTCGCCGGGGCGAAGTTGGTCTTGCACTCGCAGTCCCAATCGACCAGCGTCGCGATGCGCCGCGCCTCCTCGCACGCCTCCGCCTCGCCCGGGCGGTCGGCGCGCGGGCCGTCGGCGACGATGAACAGCTGCCGCGGGCGAACGGCGCGCACCGCGTCCATCACCCGCGCCGTCTGCTCCGGCCTGCGGAAGATGATGACGGCAACCGGCACGTTACAGACATACTCGGCCATGGACCCCGTTCCTGCTTCTGGTCTGTCGGGCTGCGCCGACCGGATCACGGCGTCAGCCGCCAGCCCGAATTGTTGACGACGCCAAGGATGAACGCGTTGCGCGCCGCCAGCAGGTCACCGGGCGTGCAGCCGTACCGTTCCGCCAGCAGGAACAGCGGCTCTCCGCGCAGTTGGTCGCCGATCATCGCGCGCGAGGACCCGGCCAGCCGTTCCAGGAACTGCCACGGCCACGCCCGGATCGGCATCGCCGGCTGCCGTTCGTCGGACCGATCGGCGAAATAGCGTTCGTACGCGCGGCGCTCGGCCTCCAGGTAGATCGCGCTGGGCGGGCCGGACTCCCCGGAATGCGTCAGTTCGCCGAGGATCCCCTCGATCCCCTCCGAGAGCCGGTACGCCGCGAACCGGTCGGCGAGAGGCTGGACGGAGACGGCCCGGAAGAAGCCTTCCTCGTCGCCCTCGTGCCCCGGTATGGCCTGCCAGAGCTTCGACGCGGCGGCCAGACGGTCCGGGAAGCCGCGCTCGAACACGCGCGCCCAGAAGGGGGCGTTCCAGAACCGGTACGTCTTCCCCTTGCCGGCCGACCGCACCCTCACCCGGACCGGCGCCTTGCGCCCGACCATCAGCGCGATCTCGTCCAGCCAGGTGTCCGACCACCAGAAGGGAAAGTCGTCAGGCCAGAAGTAACCCACGCGCTCGCCCCACGCGCGCGTCATGATGGGCAGCGTAACCTGCTGGTCCTCGTTTCCGCCGTTGTCGATGATCGTGGTGTCGGGGACGTAGCCGAGGACGATTCCATCCGGATAGGCCGAGAACACCCGATCGAACTCAAGGTCCCAGGCCTTCGTCTCCATGACGTATTCGTCGCCGATGAAGAAGAAGAGGTCGCTGTCTTCCTTGGCCTTCTCGTAAAGCTGGTTGACGGCGATGCCGAGGGTCAGGGGGCGGGGACCGACGACGATGTCGAACTTGACGGATCCGCCTTCGCGGGACGCGGCCGGCAAGGTCGCCAACGACGCTTCGTCGTCGTCATCGACGTAGCACCAGACCTTGATCCTGTCGGTGAACAGAGCGTTGCGGTGAAACGAATCGACGAGCCTCAGGAATCTCTCGGGGCGGCCCCGCGTGGTGACGAGGATGGCGATGTTGAACTTGCGCATACGCTAACCTCTGCTTCCCAGAGCCCGGTGTGGAGTTTGTCAAAAGGATCGGTCTGACACTTAATTATTTCCGGCGGCGGCGGGCGGCTTCCGGTCCGGGTCGAGACAAGGGCGGAAGGGTGCGGCAAATTGTCTCGACGGACCCGGTGTGTACTCGCCACGCATCACTCGACCGCACCATCATCCAGGCCCACCGCAATCCCAGGTCCGCCGCACATGGCCGTACGTCGCGCAGCCCCGGCCACGCACGTTTCTGCGCCTGTCCGTCCCTCGATCGGGGGGAACAGGCCGCATTCACTTTACCAACATAACAAATTTACTAACGTATGCGCTACATATTCGATAAAAATATCTCAAAACACCTTGAATGAAGACGAGAAAAAGAAAGGAATGACTTAGCCATCCTTCCGAAGGACAGCGCCTAGGTAAGGTTTAATACCATGATTAGTTATTCTCGTCATAATATGAGGATACTCTGTGTTTGTCAACCGCGTTGATGGCTGTGATTTGTTTGTTCATGCGCGCGCGGCGTGCTTGCCTTCCGGATTCAGAAAGATGTTTGCGCATTGCGGAAATATAATGCTTGTGGTGGCGCAACCGTGCGGCACCGCACCGTCCGGTGAGCGCGGGCCTGCGGGCGAGCAGAGCGCGCTCAACAAGCCCGCCGAGTTGCGGTACACCAGCAGCCGTCCTGGACGCACGGTTTCACCGGAGGTGCTTGTGCACGGAAAAGTCGCCGATATCCTGGCCGCCACCGGCCCCGCCGCCACACCGCGCGAGGCGTGGCGGCGTCTGCTCGGCGCCGTCCCGGCCTTCTCGGAAGGGCTCCCGGCCCCGCTCACGGGGGCCATGCTGGCCATCTGGCTTGCACGGCCGGACCTGCAGGCCCTCTACCCGCTCGACACGGAGGACGGCCGCCGCGCCTTCGTCCTCTGGTGCTCGCTCAGCGGGCGGCGCGAATACCGCATCCTGGAGGAGAGCTACAACGCCGAGACCAGCGGCCTGTCCCGCCCGGCGGCGGGCGTGCCGGCCGACCGCTGCGGCCCGCTGGTGTCGGAGCTGATGCACCACCTGCACCGCAGCCGGCCGGACCTGCAGCGCGTCTTCGACCTCGCCACGCCCGACGGGCGCATGCGCTATCTCGGCTGGTTCCTGATGAGCGGCCGCGCCGAGGTGGGCGACGAAGGCCCGCTGCCCCCCTGGCAGGCCGACCTGATCCGCAGACCCTGCACCGAGGTGGCGCAGGACCAGGTCGTGCCGATCAGCTGGGGCATGGTCCTGCTGCGGGCCGCGCGGCCCGACCTGATCGCCGCCTTCGACCTCGCCACGCCGGAGGGGCGGGAGGCGTACGTGCGCTGGTTCTACCTGGACGGCCAGCCGGACCTCCGCCTGCCCGGCCTGCCGGGCGAGGCCGACGCGGCGGTGCTCGCCCGCCCGGTGATCGGCGGCGCCGAGCCGGGCGCCGACGCCGCCATCAGCCTGCTCGGCTGCTGGATCTGGAAGGCGCGGGAGGATCTGCAGCGCGCCTTCTCCCTTGCCACGCCGGACGGACGCCGCGCCTTCGCCGCGTGGCTGGCGGTGGAGGGGCCGGGGCAGTACGGCTACGACACCGCCCTGCTGTTCTCTCCTGCCCCGCCGAAGCCGTCCCCGGCCGCCGTGCGGACGGACGACCACCGGCCAGGCGTCAACCTGCTCGGCTACGCCTTCGGCGAGTTGGGCATCGGCGAGGACGTGCGCATGGCCGCGCGCGCCTGCGAGGCGGCCGCCCTGCCCTTCGGCGTCGTCAACTTCGCCCCCGGCACCGAGGTGCGCCAGCAGGACACCAGCCTGTCCGCCCACGTCCGTCCGGGCTTCGACCATGCCGTCAACGTGCTGTGCATGACCGGGTTCGAGACGGTGCGCGCCGTCGCCCAACTGGGCACAGCACCCTTCGCCGGCCGCTACACCATCGGCTACTGGCCGTGGGAGCTGCCGGAATGGCCCGACGCGTGGCGCGTCGCCTTCGACATGGTGGACGAGGTGTGGGTGTCCAGCCGCTACACCCAGGCGGCCTACGAGACGGTCTCGCCGGTGCCGGTGGTGCACATGCCCATGGCCGTCACCGTGGACCTGCCGCA
>Ga0196976_1000376_pt1 | contig 28648 bp, 26 predicted proteins | sample S3v_513CmetaG_FD_148644 | JGI IMG/M metagenome (GOLD analysis project Ga0196976, IMG submission 148644) | Soil microbial communities from Anza Borrego desert, Southern California, United States - S3+v_5-13C | ecosystem: Environmental > Terrestrial > Soil > Desert | place: USA: California... | reverse complement strand
GCCGGGCCGGCCGCGCCCGCGGATCGCGACCTTCGCCGCGCTCGCCGACGAGGCCGCGCGCGCGGACGTCGTCGTGAACGGCACCTCCGTCGGCCTCCACGGGCACGAGCCGCGGTTCGAGGGCCTGCGGTTCCGCGGCGGCCAGCTCGCGATGGACTTCGTCTACGGCGCGACGGCCTTCGCCGCCGACGCGCGCGCGGCCGGCGCGCGGCTCGTCTCCGGCGAGGCCATCCTGGTCCGCCAGGGCGCGCTCGCCTTCACCCTCTGGACCGGCCGGACCGCGCCGGAGGCCGACATGGCCGCGGCGGTCGCGGCCTCCGGGAGCTCGACATGACGCTGCGATATCTCACTGCAGGTGAATCCCACGGGCCCGGGCTCGTGGCCATCGCCGAGGGCTTCCCCGCCGGCCTCGCGGTGGACTTCGAGGCGGTGAACGGCGACCTCCGGCGGCGGCAGAAGGGCTACGGCCGCGGCGGCCGGCAGAAGATCGAGACCGACGCCGCCCAGTTCCTCGCCGGGCTCCGCGGCGCGGTCACGACCGGCGCCCCCATCGCGTTCGTGGTCTGGAACAAGGACCACGAGAACTGGAAGGAGCTCGTCTCCCCGTACGCGCGCGGCGGGCGGAAGTTCACGCAGGTCCGCCCCGGCCACGCGGACCTCGCCGGCTCGCTCAAGTACGGCTACGACGACGCCCGCGACGCGCTCGAGCGCGCGAGCGCGCGCTCCACGGCCGCGACGGTCGCGCTCGGCGCGCTCGCCCGGGCGCTCCTCGCGAAGCTCGGCGTCACGGTCGCGTCGCGGGTCGTCGCCATCGGCCCGGCGTCGAAGGCCTTCGACGGACCGCCGACGCCGGAGCAGCACGCGGCGATCGAGGCCTCGGACCTGCACGTCGACGACGAGGCGGTCGCCGCGCAGTGGCGCGCGCTCATCGACGCGGAGAAGGCGCGCGGCGGGTCGATCGGCGGCGCCTTCGAGGTCTATGCCACCGGTCTCCCGATCGGCGTCGGCAGCCACGTCCACCCGGATCGCCGGCTCGACGCGCGGCTCGCGGGGGCGATGCTCGGCGTCCAGGCGATCCGCGCGTTCGAGGTCGGCGACGGCGTCCAGGTGAACCGGCCGGGCTACGAGTTCCACGACGCGATCCACTACGACGCGCAGCGCGGCTTCTGGCGCGAGACCAACCGGGCCGGCGGGCTCGAGGGCGGGATGACGAACGGCATGCCGCTGCGAGTCCGGGCCTACATGAAGCCCATCCCGACGATGCTCCAGCCGCTCGCCACCGTCGATCTCGCGACCCGCGAGGCCACCCAGGCCCGCTACGAGCGGAGCGACGTGTGCGCGGTGCCCGCCGCCGCGGTCGTGGGCGAGGCGGTCGTCTGCTGGGAGCTCGCGGCGGCGATGCTGGAGAAGTTCGGCGGCGACACGATCGGCGACGTGGAGAAGGCGGTCGAGGCCTATGCCGCTCGGATCCGCTGAGCTCCTCGCGCTCGCGGGGATGATGGGCTCCGGGAAGAGCGCCGTCGCGCGCGAGCTCTCCCGCCTCACCGGGCGCACGGTGGTCTCCGTGGATGACGAGATCGTCCGGCGCGCCGGGAAGCCCATCGCGGCCATCTTCGCCGAGGAGGGCGAGCCCGCGTTCCGCGCGCTGGAGCGCGCTTGCGTCGCCGCCCTCGCTGATGGGCCAGGGGGCGCCATCGTCGATCTGGGGGGCGGGGCGTTCTGCGATCCCGAGAACGCGGGACGCCTCCTCGCCGCGGGCCGGGTCGTCTTCCTCGACGTCTCGCCGGCCGAGGCCGCCCGCCGCATCGGCGGCGACCCCGGCCGCCCGCTCCTCGCCCGGTGGGAGGAGCTCCACCGCGCACGCCTACCGCTCTACCGCCGCGCCCACCTCACCGTACTCACCGACGACCTCACCCCGGCAGACGTCGCGCGTCGTATCCTGGAAGCGTTGTGAACCCGGTATCGCTCGCGGTTCGACAGGCTCACCGCGAGCGGGTATGCATGATCCGCTCGCCCTGAGCCTGTCGAAGGGCGAGCGGGAGGGACGACGTGACGAACCGGACTCGCCGCTCTCGCAGCGCCCGTGGTGACGCAGGCCCGCCCGTGGTGGACATCATCGCCGCCCGCCAGGGCGATCACTCGTACCCGGTGCACGTCGGCCGCGGCGCGCTCCGCGGGATCGCCGCGCTCCTCGAGGGCGCCGACAAGGTCGCGCTCGTCACCTGCCGCCGCGTGCTGCGGACGCCGGTCGGGATGGAGCTCGTGGCCTGGCTCGAGAGCACGCCGCTCGCCGTCACGCACGTCCTCGCCGACGGCGAGCAGGGGAAGACGCTCGCCGAGCTCGAGCGCGCGGCGGTGGCGCTCCTGACCGCGGGCTGCACGCGGCGCAGCGTCGTCGTCGCCCTCGGCGGCGGCGCGGTCACCGACGCGGCCGGGTTCCTGGCCGCGACCTTCATGCGCGGCATCCCCTGGATCGCCGTGCCGACGACGCTCCTCGGGATGGTGGACGCCGCCATCGGCGGGAAGACCGCCGCCAACCTCCCGGTGGCGAAGAACGCGGTCGGCGCGTTCCACCCGCCGCGCGCGGTGTTCGCCGATCCCTCCGCGCTCGAGACGCTGCCCGAGCGCGAGCTCCGGAGCGGCATGGGCGAGGTGCTCAAGTACGGCGCGCTCGAGCACGGCCTGCTCGCGCCGTTCGGCGCGGCCTGCTCGCGCGGCGAGATCGACGCCTCCGTCATCGCCGCGTGCGCGCGGATGAAGGTCGACGTCGTGGCGGAGGACCCGACCGAGCACGGGCCCCGCAAGCTCCTCAACCTCGGCCACACGTTCGGCCACGGGGTCGAGGCCGCGGGCGGCTTCTCGCGGTACACCCACGGCGAGGCGGTCGCGGTCGGCCTGGCGTTCGCCTTCCGGCTCGCGCACCGCATGGGCCGGATCTCCGAGGGCCCCGTGCAGATCATGGAGCAGGCCCTCGTCGGGGCCGGGCTGCCCGTCCGGGTGCCCGCGAAGCTCGCGCAGAAGGCGGCCGAGCTCATGGCCTTCGACAAGAAGCGGGCGGCCGGAGGGCTCCGATGGGTCCTCCCCGCGACGCAGGGCGAGGCGGAGGCCTGGCGCGTCGAGTGGGATGTGGAGGCCGCCGACCAGGAGGTGCAGGATACGGTGCGCGAGGTCTCGGCAGCGCCGGAGCCGAAGCCGGCGCGGCGCGCGGGCGCCCGGAGGAAGCCATGATCCTGCTGGTGAACGGTCCCAACCTGAACCTCCTCGGCGAGCGAGAGCCGGAGATCTACGGGCGCACCACCCTCCACGAGATCGAGAAGCTCGTGAAGGACGCGTGCGCCGGCTGGAACGTGGAGGTGAAGGCGTTCCAGTCGAACCACGAGGGCGCGCTCCTCGACTTCCTCCAGGAGCACCGCGCCCGCGCGCGCGGCGTCATCGTGAACGCCGGCGCGTACACGCACACGAGCTACGCGCTCCACGACTGCCTCAAGGCGCTGCCCGTGCCGGCGGTCGAGGTGCACATCTCGAACATCCACGCGCGCGAGCCGTTCCGGCGGCAGAGCGTCATCGCCCCCGCCTGCCGCGGGCAGATCGCCGGCCTGGGCATCCGCGGGTACCTGCTCGCCGCCGAGTGGCTCTGCGCCGAGATCGGCGCCCGGCCGCGCGACGAGGGGCCGCGCGCCGGCTGACGCGCGTCCGCCGCGCATGCGAGCCGCGCCGCCGACGTGCATCCTGTTCATCGGGATCCCGGCGTCCGGCAAGTCGTCCTTCTACAAGGCGCGCTTCGCCGACACGCACGTCCGGCTCAACCAGGACATGCTCCGGACGCCGTACCGGCTGCGGGTGCTGCGCGACGCGTGCCTCGCCGCCGGCGCGAGCTTCGTGCTCGACAACACCAACGTCACGCGCGCCGGCCGCGCGGAGCACGTCGCGGCCGCGCGCAGGGCCGGGTTCCGGGTGGAGGGGTACTTCCTCGCGAGCGCGGCGGCGGACGCGCTGGCGCGCAACCAGGGCCGGGCCGGGAGGGCGCGCGTGCCCGACGCGGCGGTGCGCGGCATGCGCGCACGGCTCGAGCCGCCCGCGCCCGACGAGGGGTTCGACGCGCTCTTCCTCGTGCGGCTCCTGCCGGGCGGCGGCTTCGACGTCCGGGAGTGGACACCCGCCGCGGGCGCGCACGCAGCTCCGGAGGAGTGACGGTGCCGCGTCTCGCCGTCCTCCTCCCGGTCCGGGACGCCGCCCGGACGGTCCGCGCCGCGGCGGTCTCCATCCTGCGCCAGACCGAGCGCGACCTCGCGCTCGTCTGCGTCGACGACGGCTCCACCGACGCGACGGCCGAGGTGCTCGCGGCGCTCGCGGCCCGCGACCGGCGCGTGCGCGTGCTCCGCGCCCCGGGGGAGGGGATCGCGCGGGCGCTGGAGCGAGGGCGCGCGGCCTGTGACGCGGAGGTGATCGCCCGGATGGACGCGGACGACGTCGCCCACCCGCGCCGGCTCGCGCTCCAGCTCGAGGCGCTCGGCGCGGATCCGTCCCTCGCCGCCGTTGGCGGCCGCGTGCGGCTCTTCCCGCGGCGGACCGTGCGGGAGGGCATGAGGCGCTACGCCGGATGGCTCAACTCGCTCGTCACGCCCGAGCTCGTCGCCCGCGACCTCCTCGTCGAGGCGCCGCTCGTCCACCCCGCCGCGGCCATCGGCGCAGGCGCGCTCGCCCGCATCGGCGGCTGGCGCGACGGCCCGTTCCCCGAGGACTACGACCTCTGGCTCCGGCTCGCGGCCGCGGGCGGCCGGCTCTCGAACGTCCCGGAGCTCGTGCTCGACTGGCGCGAGGGCCCGGCGCGGCTCACCCGCACCGACCCGCGGTACGCGCTCGCGCGCCACGTCGCGCGGAAGTGCGCCCACCTCGCCGATCACGTCGTCGGCCGCGATCGGGAGGTGGTGCTCTGGGGCGCCGGCCCGACGGGCAAGGCCTTCGCCGACGCGCTCGCCGCGGAGCGGATCGCGGTGCGCGCGTTCCTCGAGGTGGACGCGGCCAAGATCGGCCGGACGGCGCGCCGCGCCCCGGTGCTCCCGTTCCGCGAGGCGCCGCGCTTCCGCGGGGTGCCGATCCTGGTCGCGGTGGGCGCACCCGGCGCGCGAGCGCTCATCCGGACCGAGCTGGGCGCGATGGGGCTCGTGGAGCTGCGCGACTACTGGTGCGTGGCGTGAGCGGGTTCACGGCTCGAGGTGGATCGCGCCGACCGAGAACGTGGTCGGCGCGCCGGTGATCGCGTTGTCCACGATCTCGAAGCCCGAGAGCACCGGGAGCGTCTCGGCCACGGACCGCCCCTTCGGCCCGCAGTGGGGCTCCGGCGCGAACCTCGAGAGCGGGATCTCGTACGCCGTGAGCTCGCTCGTGACGGGCTGTACGTACATGGGATAGCAGCCCGCCCGCATCGTGCCCATGTCCGTCCCGAGCAGCCGGAGGCGGAGCTGCGGGACCGTGCTCGAGGCGAGCCAGATCCGGAGCGACCGGAACACGCTCGCGTCCATGCTCCACGCGTAGTCCTTCTTCACGTAGACGCTGAGCCCGATCCCGGCCCAGGACGAGCCGCGCCCGCGCCCGACCACGCCGGAGTACGTCACGACGCCGTCCTCGTAGTCACGGTCCGTGATGTGGACGTCGCCGGACCTCTCCGAGTAGATCGTGTCGGTCACGATCGCGCCGCTCCGGGCCGCGCTCGCGCTCTTGAACTCGACCACGGCGAGCGACGGGCCCCGGCGGACGAGGCGCTCCGCCTCGGGGGCGAGGCTCGGATCGGACGGCGGCGGCGCGCCCGGCGCCGGCTCCGCTGGGTGGTAGCGGGTGGGCAGGGGCTCCGGCGCGGCGGGCGCGGGCTCCGCGGTCCCGACCGGCGCCGCGTGGACGGCGCCGTCGCTGCGCGGCCTCGCGCGGACGCGCGCAGCGCCCGTGGGCACGCGGGGGGGCTCGGGACGCGAGGAAGAGGGCGCCTTCTTCGGAGCAGCAGGCGCAGCGCCGGTCGGTGGCGGGGACGGTGTCGCCGCCGCGGGCGCGAGCGCGGTCGGGGGCGACGGCGCGGCCGCAGGATCAGGCGCGGGCGGGGACGCGGGCTCCGCGGGCGGGCGCTCGGGCGCGCCCGGCGTGCGCAGCGTGAGCTCGGGTCGAGCGGGCTCCTCCGCGGGCGCGTCGGGCTCGTTCACCACGAGCGAGAGCGAGACGGCGAGGCCCGCGAGCACGAGGGCGGCGGCGCCGCCGGCGATCGCGGCGCGCGAAAGGCGCGGGCGCGCTCGGCGGAGCGCGGGCGCGGCCGGCCGCGGCGGTGCCGGCGGCTCGGCGGCGCGCTCCACGTTCGGGAGGAGCATGGTGCGGGGCGCCGCCGCGGGCGCAGGCTCGAACCGGCCTGGCAGGCCGACGAGCGGGCAGGCGAGGAGCTCCTCGCGCATCCGGTCGGCGCTCTCCGGCCGATTCTCGCGGACCGTCGAGAGCGCGCGCATGACGAGGGCCTCGAGCGCGGGCGAGATCTGCCCCGGGCGGAGCGCCCCGGGAGGCGGAACGGCCTCGGTGAGGAGCTTGCGGACCATCTCGAGCGGCGTCTGCCCGTCGAGCGGCCGCCGTCCCGTGAGCAGCTCGTAGAGGATGACGCCGACGGCGTACAGATCGCTGCGCGGATCGAGCGGCGCCGCGTTCCACTGCTCCGGGCTCATGTACCCCGGGGTGCCGCAGACGACGCCGGTCTGCGTGAGCGTCGCCCCCGGAGCCTCGGCCTCCTGGAGCTTGGCGATGCCGAAGTCGAGCACCTTCACGACGTCGCGCTCGTGCCGGCGCGCCTCGATCATCACGTTCCCGGGCTTGAGGTCGCGGTGGAGGATGCCGTGCGCGTGGGCCTCGGCGAGGGCGCTCAGGATCTGCGCGCCGAGGTGGACGGCGCGCCGCTCGGGGACCGGGGACTCCTCCGCGATGACGCGGGAGAGGTCCTTCCCCTCGACGTGCTCCATCGCCATGAAGAGCGTGCCGTCGGGGAGCTGCCCGAAGTCCGTCACCTGGACGATGTTCGGGTGGCGCAGCCGGGAGGCCGCGCGGGCCTCGCGCTGGAAGCGCTGCACCAGCGCCTTGTCCGCGAGCAGCGATCGCTTCAGGATCTTGAGCGCGACCGGCACGTCGAGGGTGACGTGCCGGGCGAGGTACACGTCTCCCATCCCGCCGCCGCCGATGCGCGCCTCGACGTGGTACGTGTCCTTCACGGTCGTGCCGATGAACGGGTCCGGCGCCGGCGCGGCATCCACGGGGATCCGGGCCCCGCAGGCGAGGCAGAAGGCCGCCTGCGGCGGCAACTCCACCGTGCAGCTCGGGCAGGTCTTCATGGACCGGCGAGCATAGCGAGAACGAGCTTTTGACCAGGAGCGAACGCGCCGGCCCAGTTGGGCCGAGCTGCGAAACGCGTCCCGCGGATCCGGGACGGCGCTCCAGCGTCGGCCGAGGTCCCAGGTCTGTGGCGTGAACGGAAAGCGCGGACGATCGCCGCCCTCACGGCTCGAACGTGATCTCGCCCACCGAGAACGTCGTCCGCTCGCTCTGGATGGCGGCGTCCACGATCTCGATCCCTGTGAGCTCCGGCAGCGTTTCGGCGACCGACCGGCCCGTGTCTCCGCAAGATGGCTCGGGATGAAACCTCGTGAGCGGGATTTCGTACGCGGTGAACCCGTCGTCGACGGGCTGCATGAAGATGGGGTAGCACCCGTTGGCCTGTGTTCGCTTGTCCTTCCCCAGGAGGCGGATGCGGATCCGCTCCGTCGTCGACGAGGCGAGCCAGATCGTGATGCTGTGGTAACGGGACATGTCGGTCGCCGTGTAGTGGTTGCCCTTCAGCCACACCGCGAAGCCGATCCCGGCGTACGCCGAGCCGCGTCCGCGGCCGACGACGCCGGAGACCGTGATCACGCCTCGGTCGAATCTCCTGCGCTCCAGCCGCACATCGCCGGACTTCTCCGAGTACTCCGCGTCGCTCACGTATCCGTTGGTCTGGGTCGTCCGGGCACTCGTGAACCGCACCTCGTACTTCGGTCCTGACCGGATCCTGCGGGAGGGCTCGGGCGCCGCGGCTGCCAGCTCCTCGCTCGGGGTCTCCTGCGTCTCGGCGTTGGCCAGCATGACGGGTTCCTGAATCGGCGCCGCATCCTCCTGGGGCTGCGCGGGAGGCGGCTGGGCCGGCGCCGGAGCAGCGGGCGCCTCCATCGGCGCGATCGGCTGTGGCGGCGTGGCGACGGCAGGCGTCGCCGCCGGTGCAGCTGCAGGGACGGGGGCAGCGGCGGGCGGCGCCGGGCTCGCGACGCGCGGGGGCGGAGTGGCGGGCGCGGGCGATGGAGACGGGGGCTTGGTGGTGGGCTCCGCACGCGGCTGTGCCCGAACGTCGGGAGGCGGGCTCGCCGGGGCCGCGGTCGAGCGCGGGGCAGGTGACGCGGGGGCCGGGGCGAGCGCAGGTGCGGGGTCGGGAGTGCTCGCAGAGGTCGCCGGGCGCTTCAGGGTGAGCACCGGAGCCTCGTCGTCCACCTGCGGCGTGTGCTCCACGTCCCGCGCGTCGCGGGTCCGTGCGAGAACGACCGCGACGACGACCAGCGCGGCCGCGAAGGCCCCGCCGGCGAGCACGCGCGTTTGCCGGCTGGGCCGCCGGCTCGCCGTGGATGGCGTCGCCGCTGGTGAAGGCTCGGCGGCTCGCGCGGCGGCCGCAGGGACAGGCTCGGGCGCGCGCATCGTGGGAGGCGCAGGGGTCGCGGTCGTGGCAGGTGGCGCGGGCGTCGCGAGCGTTGCCGGCGCGGGCGTCGCGAGGACCTGAGTCTTCGGCGCCGGCTCGCCTGGAACGGGGGTCGCGGGCGCCGGGGTCGCGGGCGCCACGACGACGGACGCCTCGAGCTCCGCCCGCATCGCGTCGGCGTCCCGCGGCCGCCGCTCGCGATCGGTGGACAGCGCACGGAGCACCAGCGCCTCGAGGTCGGGCGAGATCTGGCCCGCGCCGCGACGGAGGCTCGGCGGCGTCACCGTCTCGGTGAGGAGCTTCCGGACCATCTCGAGCGGTGTCTGACCCTCGAGCGGCCGGCGCCCGGTCAGGAGCTCGTAGAGGATGACGCCGACGGAGTACAGGTCGCTGCGCGCGTCGAGCGCGTCGGCGTTCCACTGCTCCGGGCTCATGTAGCCCGGGGTGCCGCAGACGATCCCCGTCTGCGTGAGCGTCGCCCCGCGATCGTCGGCCTGCTGGATCTTCGCGATCCCGAAGTCGAGGACCTTCACGAGATCCCGCTCGTGCCGCCGCGCGGCGATCATCACGTTCGCCGGCTTGAGATCCCGGTGGAGGATGCCGTTCTCGTGGGCCTCGGAGAGGGCGCTCAGGATCTGCGCGCCGATCCGGACCACGCGGTCCTCGGCGAGCGGGAACTCCTCGGCGATGAGGCGGCCGAGGTCCTTGCCGGGCACGTGCTCCATCGCCATGAAGAGCGTGCCGTCGGGCAGCGCGCCGAAGTCGGTCACCTGGACGATGTTGGGGTGCCGGAGGCGCGAGGCGGCGCGGGCCTCGCGCTGGAACCGCTGGACGAGCGAGGGGTCGGCGAGGAGCGAGCGCTTCAGGATCTTGAGGGCGACCGGGGCGTCGAGCGTGACGTGCCGGGCGAGGTAGACGTCGCCCATCCCGCCGCCGCCGATGCGCGCCTCGACGAGGTACGTCTCCTTCAGCGTCGTGCCGAGCAGCGGATCCTCGGCCGCCGCGCGCTCCGGGGACACGCGCGCACCGCACGCGAGGCAGAACGCGGACTGCGGCGGAAGCTCCACCAGGCAGCTTGGGCACGTCTTCATCGAACCGCGAGGATAGCGGGAAGCGCCTCGGCGCAGGGTCGAGACGCGCGCGAGCCCATCGGTGTTGGGCCGAAGTGGGCAAGCAGGTTGTCCCGCGGGCCTGGGACACGGGCGGCGCCCGCCCCCGCGCGCTCACACGTCCGTCGCGACGAGCCGCGCCGCGAGCGCGCGCAGGTCCTCGGGCACCGCCGCCTCGAAGGCGAGCGGCGCGCCGGTGATCGGGTGCGCGAGCTCGAGCCGCCGCGCGTGCAGCATCACCCGCGGGATCTCCACCTCCCCGACGCGCCGCGGTCCCCCGTAGCGCGCGTCGCCGAGGAGCGGGGCGCCGAGGTGGGCGAGGTGCACGCGGATCTGGTGCGTGCGGCCGGTCTCCGGCCGGGCCTCGACGAGCGCGCCGCCCGGCCCGGTCGCGACCGTGCGGTACCGCGTCGCCGCGGGCTCGCCCGCGGGCGTGACCCGGCGCAGCCCCGGGCGCGCCGGATCCTTCCCGAGCGCGGCCTCGATCCGTCCCTCGGGCGGCGCCGGCGCCCGGGCGGTGAGCGCGACGTACGTCTTCTCGGGCGTTCCTGCGCGGAAGGCCTCGGCGAGCGCGGCGGCCGCGGCGCGGGTCCGGGCGAAGACCGTGACGCCGGAGGTCTCGCGATCGAGCCGGTGGACGAGGGTGACCTCGGCGCCGAGGAGGGCCGCGACGAGCTCCGGGAGCGTGCCGCGGTCGGTGGTGAGCGTGGGCTGGGCGGGGACGCCGGCGGGCTTGTCCACCGCCGCGAGGTGCTCGTCGGCGTAGAGGAGCCGCGCCCGGTCGAGCGGCGCGGGCGCCTCGGCGGCGCGCCCGCCCTCCTCGAGGTTCACCTCGACGCGCTGCCCCGGGTGGAGGCCGCGGCTCGCGACCTTGCAGCGGCGGCCGTCGAGGAACACGCCGCCCGCCTCCAGCGCGCGCCGGGCCGCGCCGCGGGAGATCCCGCCGCGCTCGGCGATGAAGCGATCGAGGCGGGCGTGCGCGTCGGCGGGGGAGACGAGGAGCGTGAGCCGGCGCATGGTGCACGCCGTCCTAGCGCTTCGCGAGCGCCGCGAGGAGGAAGCTGCGCTGCTCCGGGGTGAGCGCGGCTCGATGGTGCTCCGCCTCGTGGAGCTCGCGCTCGGTGAACGTGAACGAGCGCGGGCGCTCCGGGCCGGAGGGGTCGAACACGGTCACGTCCGCGATCGCGACCATGTGTTCCCGGGTGCTGCAGGGGCGCGGCGGGGACCGGTACGGCTCGACCTGCACGTGGGTCTTCCTCTCGGCGACCAACCCTGCCGCCAGCTCGGCCTGGACCTCGTCGTGGCGGAGCGAGCCGGCTCGCCGGGCCTTCTCGATCGCGAGCATCCGGACGTCCGGCGTCCGACGAACGAGCGCGGCCAGCTCCGCGTCGGTCGGTGCTGCCATGGGCTTCCCCCCCTCGGCCGGCGCCGTCACGGACAACGACAGCGCGGCCGCGATCACCATTCGGATCACGGCCGCGAACCTAGCACGTCGATGGGGAGCGCCGGCGGCTCCAGCGCAGGCTCACGCGGCCGGCTTCGCCGCCGAGCAGCCGTTGCACGCGTCCGACTTCGGCGCGTCGCACTTCTTCTCGCCGCCCTTGTCGGGCCGGATGGCGGCGTCGTTCTTCCCGCCGTAATCGGTGATGTAGAAGCCCGAGCCCTTGAACGCGAACGCGCTCGCCGAGATGAGCTTGGTCACCTTCGAGCCGCATACCTCGTGGACCTCGAGCGGGGGCGCGGACATCTTCTGCAGCATGTCGAAACGCCCGCACTTGGGGCAGTCGTACTCGTAGATGGGCATGGCGGCGAGACCTCTCTGCGAAAACTAAAGTCCGCAGCATTCCTGTCAAGCAGTCGAGATGTCCGTCTGCCAATCCGGGCGGCGGAGCCGGGCCGCCCGGGGTGTGTGCGGACGTGCTAAGTCTCCGGAGATCCTGGGGTCTCGGACTCCCGGAAGGGTCGGACCACGAAGGAGGATCATCGCATGGATGGGCTCGAGATCGAAGCGGTGCCCGCCGACGTGGACGCGCTCGTCCTCGCGCTGGATCAGGAGCGTGCGCGATCGGTCGCAGGCGTGGACCTCGAGCCCGCCCTCGCGCACATCTTCGCCGGCCGTCCCCGCGCCGCGCACAAGGCGACCGCGGCGGCGCTCCGGGAGGCCGGGCGCCTCGAGCTCGCCGATCGCGTCGCCGCCCTTCGCGCCGAGCGCGCGGCTGCCGAGCGGGAGGAGGGCTGGCGGGCGGCCGAGGCGCGGGCGTCCGCGGTCGGCCCGGACGGGCCGGCGTCGCTCTTCCGCCTCGAGCTCGCGCTCCTCCGCGAGCCGGACCGGGAGCGGCGGCTCGCGCTCGGGCGCGCCGCGGCCGAGGCGCTCGGGCCGGCGGCGGCCGAGCGCGAGGCGATGCTCGAGACGTTCGCGCGCGCAGCGGCGGAGGTGGGGCTCGCCCCGGACTGGCGGCTCGTCGTCGAGGGCGACGAGGTCCTCGGCGCGAGCGACGACGCGTACCGCGACGTCCTCGCGTTCCGCGCGCGCCGCGACCTCGGGCTCGCGCCCGTCCCGGGCGGCGATCTCGCCCGCGCCGACCTCCTCTTCCTGCTCGCGCTCCCGGGCTGGGACGGCCTCTTCCGGCGCTCCGCCCTCACGGGCGCCGTCCGCGCCACCGCCGGCGCGCTCCGGCTCGACCTGGACCGCGTCCACGTGGACGAGGGGGATCGGCCCGCCCAGTGGCCCGGCGTCCACGTCACCGGCGCGCGCCTCTCGCTCCGGCCGCGCGGGGGCGCAGGGGACTGGCAGGACCTGCTCGAGGGGCTCGGCCGCGCGGTGACCGCCGCCCACGCGCGGCCGCACCGCCGCGACGCGGTGCTCGGCGCCGCGCTGGGCTGGCTGTTCGGCTCGCTGCTCCTCGAGCCGCGCTGGCTCGCCGACCACGCGGGCGTCGACCGGCGGCACGCCCCGGACGTCCGGCGCGATCTCGCCCTGCGGCGCCTCTTCGCGCTCCGCGCCCGGGCGGCCGCGTTCCGCGTGGCGAGCGAGGTGCAGCGGGGCCTCTCCGGCGTCGCCTGGCGCGAGACGTACCGCGAGGCGCTCACGCAGGCGACCGCGGCGGCCTGGGACGCCGTCCGCGCCGCGCGGGACGGCGACGCGCTCGCCCACGCCGCGGCGCTCGAGGGCGCCGGCGCCGGCGAGTGGCTGCGCGCCGAGGTGCGCGAGCGGTTCGACGAGGACTGGTGGCGGAACCCGCGGAGCGCGGAGTTCCTCGCCGGCCTCCTCGCCGCCGGGCGGCTGCCCGCGCCCGAGGAGCCGGAGCCCACGCCGGGCGCGCCGCCGCCCCCGCTCGCGCGCCCGCCCGCCCGGGCGGCGCTCGCGCTGGTCTCGGTGCTCGAGGGTGCGCGCGGGTGATTCACCCGCCGTTCGGGCGCCCTGCGTCGTGGCGCGCCTTGGCCGGCAGCGTCTTCACCCGGTCGGCCGCGGTCGCGCCCGTGGGATCGATCCACGGCCAGGGCAGGTCGCCGAAGAAGGCGGGCTTCGCGGACAGGAAGAGCGAGTCCGGCAGCGTGCGGTGCGGGTTGGACGGGTCCCAGACCACGCCCCCGGTCACGCTGTCCCAGTTGCCGTGGCGGTAGAGCACGTCGATCGCACGAGTGGTGAAGGTGGGGCTGGCGACGGGGTACGGGACCCGCGCGTCGTCCTCGGGGCGGAGCGCCGACGCGCCGCTCGAGCGGACGTTCTGCGGCGGCGTCGTGCCGTCCTGCGTGTCCCAGGTCTCGGCACTCCAGAGATTGTCGCCGACGCGGTACACGGGCGCCGGGTAGAACGGCGTGTCGCTGGTCTTCTCGTACACCGGCGCCTGCCCCTGGCGGACGATGTCCTGGTTGAGGACGTTTCCGACGACGGTCATCTCGCGCGTCCAGGCGGTGGCCTGGAACGCGTGCGTGTTGCCGGTCATCGCCGCGGGCTGGCCGCCGAAGACCGTGGCCCCCGGGGTGCCCGGGGGCGGGGTGAGGAGGTCCACGGGCGTGGGCCCGCTGTTCCGGCCCTGGGAGTAGTTCCGGAAGAACGTCATCCACCCGGAGTTCCCGTGGGTGGACTCGACGCCCATCTCCGCCGTCCAGTTGCCCTCGACGAGGTCCATGTGGCCGAAGCCGTTGTGGGCGGGATCGATCGCCCCCTCCTGCCAGCCGCGCTGCGCCGTGAACGCGTTGTCGACGTAGTTGTAGGCGATGACGTTCCCGCCGCCCGGCGTGCGGCCGGTGATGCACTTGTCGAAGTAGACGACGATGCTGTCCCACACGAGGTTGTTCGAGCTCATGGCGATGCAGATGCCGTACGAGCTCCCGCCCTGCTGGATCGTGCGGGTGTGATGGACGTACGCCCGCGCGATCTCGCACCGGAAGGCGTGGTCGAGGTAGATCGGGGTCTCGTTCCCGCCGAGGTTGGGGGTCGGCGACCCGCCGTAGGACGCGAAGTGCTGGTACCCACCCGGCGGCGCGGGGATCCCGGTCGTCCAGGGGTTGCCGTCGATCTCGACGTCCTTCACCCACGAGTAGCTGGTGTTGGTCATCGAGATGGTCCGGTTGACGCCGCCGGTGAGGTACAGGCCCTCGACGCCGCACCAGGCGCTCGTGTGCGGCTGGCCAGCGCGCGTGGTGCTCACGACCCAGAGCTCCGGCCGGAGCGCCGCCCGGAACGGGAAGTGCGTTCCCCAGGGCTCCGGACTCCCGTCGGCGCGGCGCCCGGCCGAGACGTCGAGGACGTTCCCGCTCTTCCCGACCACCTCGAGCAGCTCGTTCACCGATCGATAACCGCCGGGCGAGAGCGGCCCGTAGGTGCTCCAGCCGCCCGGCCCGTCCCACCCGCGCTTGAAGTAGTACCCGTCGTAGAAGTAGACGTACGACCGATCGTCGAGCTGATCGAGCTGGACGATGTCGCCCACCGCGATCCCCGTCGCGTCCTCGACCGTGATCCGGGTCGCGCCCTGCGGCACGTCTCCGACGACGCGCGTCAGGTGGCCGCCCGTCGTGCTCCAGACCTCGCTGGGAGTGCCGTTGAACCGGATCACCGGGCCCGACGCGCGATCGTTGCGAATCCGGGTGCGCTCGGGGCCCGCGCCGCGCAGGACCACGTACCGGTAGTGGTCGAACACGATCGTGTCCGTGTTGCGGTACGTCCCCTCCTCGACGAACACGACCTGCGGCTGGTCCGCGCTCGCCACCGCGGCGGCCGCGCGGAGCGCGGCGTTGACGGCGGCGCTGAAGCCGTCCGGGTGCGTGCCGTTCACCGCGTGGTCGGCGGCGCGGATCGTCGTGTGAATCCGGTTCCAGCCCGACGGGATGCCGCCCGGGATCCCCGGGGACCAGCGCGTGATCCGGTCCGACGGGACCGCGGCGTCCCGAGGCGGCGGCGGGTCGGGGTTGGAATCGCGTCCGGCGCGATCGCCGCACGCCTGCAACGTGAGCATCGCGAGGACGGACGCGAGCGCTGCGAACGCTCCGCGAAGAGTCCGGAACATGGGGCCCCCCTGGCCTCTCCGGGTGCGCGCAGGTCCGTACCGCACGAGCGAGCCCCGGGTCCGGGCACCTTCGCACCGACAGTCGAACGGTGTCAAACGAGGCGGAACGAGCTCGCGACGAGCAGGAGGTCCCCGCATCGACGAGGTCCCGCGAGGGGTGGGGTGGTGCCAGGGGCGGGGTGGCGCGGCCGTCGCGGCCCCATGAGCTGAGCCTCTGGGAGGGTTCCGGATCGTGCTCGCGTGGCTCGCACCCGCGGTCGCGCTCTCGCTCGCGGGCGCCGGCGAGGTCGAGGCCGCGGAGCTGTGGGCGCTCCTCGCCCGCGGGGATCAGGTGATCGTCATCCGGCACGCCTCGACCGACGCGGGCGTGGGAGATCCGCCCGGCTTCCGGCTCGGCGACTGCGCGACGCAGCGGAACCTCTCCGCGGAGGGGCGCGCCGAGGCGGTCCGGCTCGGCGCCGCCCTCCGGGCGCGCGGGGTCCCGGTCGGCCGCGTGCTCTCGAGCCGCTGGTGCCGGTGTCTCGACACGGCGCGGCTCGCGTTCGGCGAGGCCCACGGCTGGCCACCGCTGGACTCCATCTTCGAGGACCGGAGCCGCGAGCGGGAGCAGACCGCCGCGGTCCGCGGGGCCATCGCGGCGCATGGGCGCGGAGGCGGGACCCTCGTCCTCGTGACGCACGGGGCCAACGTCGCGGCGCTGACGGGGATCCACCCCGCGCCCGGCGAGCTCCTCGTGCTGACCCCGAGCGGCGACGACTTCACGATCCGCGGTCGGCTCGCGCCGGCCGCGCTGGAGGCGAGCAGATGACGCGAGCGAGAGGCGCGGTCGTGTTCCTGCGGGTGACGGTCCTCGTCGCGGCGCTGGCCGGGGCGGGCGCCGCGCTCGGGCACCACGGGTGGACCGGCTACGACGAGGAGCGGACGCTGAAGCTGACCGGGACCGTGCGTGAACCCCGGTACGAGCAGCCGCACGGGGTGATCCAGCTCGAGACCCCGGAGAAGACCTGGACCGTCGTCCTCGCGCCGCCCACGCGGCGCGCGCACCTCCTCCGCTGGTCCCGGCGCGCGCTCGTCCTCGTCGTTCCCTCGGGCGCGCTCCTCTTCTCCGCGCACGCGGTCGAGCCCCCCCGGAACCCGGCCTTCCGGCTGAAGCTCGTCCTCCTCGGCGCGGCGTGGGCGGGCGTGATCGCGTGCGGGAGGATGATCGCCTATCTCTGAGCCGCGCGACCCTCGACAGCGTCCACGCCGTTCCAGGGGAGGACGACGCGCGAGGCGCGGCCGTCGGGCCCGGGGCGCCGGACGGATCCGGCCCCCGGGCGTCGCGGACCGCTCAGTCGCAGGGGACGCCGTTCACGGAGAACGACGGCGGCACGGGATTGGCGCCGCTCCACGTCCCGATGAAGCCGACGCCGCCGTACGACCCGCCGGCGGGGACGGTCCCGTTGTAGCTCATGTTGCGCACCGCGACGGCCTGCCCGCTCTGCGTCGCGGTCGCGTTCCAGATCCCCGTGATCCGCTGGTTCGCGTCCGGCCAGGTCCAGGTCACCGTCCACGCCTTCCAGGGCGTCGTGCCGGTGTTGCGGAGGTCGAACGCCGCGGTGAAGCCCCCGCGCCACTGGCGCGTGACCCGGTAGCTCACCTGGCAGCCGCCGGTCGAGGCGACACCCAGGAACGTGGCGGCGATCATGCGGGCCTGGGTCATCGTCACGACGCAGGTCGAGGAGGAACCCGCGCAGGCGCCGCTCCACCCCCCGAACACGTGCCCGGGGCTGGGCGTGGCGGTCAGGGTCACGACGGTCCCGCTCCGGAACATCGCGCTGCACGTCGTGCCGCAGTCGATCCCTGCCGGCGTGGAGGTGACCCGGCCGGTCCCCGTGCCCGCCCGGGAGACGGTGAGCGTGTAGTCCTGGATCGGCGCCGTGAACGTGGCGGCGACGGCGTGGTCCTCGGTCATCTCCAGCGTGCAGGGCCCGGTCCCGCTGCAGTCGCCGCTCCACCCGGCGAAGGTCGTGGTCGACGAGGGCGTCGCCGTGAGGGTGACGACCGTGCCGGCCGGGAACTCGTACCCGCAGGAGGTCGCCGCCGGGCAGACGAAGGAGTGGCCGGAGACGGCGATGGTCCCACTCCCCTGCGAGTGGACGTTGAGCCGATAGGTGGTCCCGATGTCGAACGTCGCGGTCACCGCGCGGTCCTCGGTCATGGAGACGACGCAGTACGGATCGGTGCCGGTGCAGGCGCCGCCCCAGCCCGTGAAGGTGGACGCGACGCCGGTGCTGGCCCAGAGCGTGACCTCGGTGCCGGCGGCGAAGGCGGCGCTGCAGCGGTTCGGGCACTGGATGTTGTACGTGGACGTGAAGACCACGCCCGCGCCCGGGGTCGCGTTGGTGTCGACGGAGAGCGTGTGCACCGGGCCGGTCGTGTCGAAGTAGGCGACCGTGTCGAGGTTCGAGCCGGTCGTGGTGATGACGCAGGTCGGGGACGTGCCGGTGCAGGGGCTCGGGACGGTGGAGAGAATGGGGCCCCAGCCGGTGAAGACCGAGCCGCTCTCGGCGGCGGCGGTCAGCGTGACCACCGCGCCCTCGAGGTAGCCCTGGCTGCAGAGGGTGCCGCAGTCGATGCCGCCGTCGCCGGACGAGACGGCGCCCGCGCCGGAACCCCACCGCTTCACCGTGAGCGGGGCGCGCCGGCCGGAGCTGTCGAACGTGGCGGTGGCGTAGCGCGACTGGTCCAGGGTGACCGTGCAGGTCGGGGACGTCCCGGTGCACGCGCCGGTCCAGCCGGCGAACGTGGAGCCGGTCCCCGGCACGACGGCGGCGGTCAGGGTGACGACGCTCCCGGGCGGGAACGCCGCGCTGCAGGTGCTCCCGCAGTAGACGCCCTCCGGCGACGACGTGACGAGGCCGGCGCCGGCGCCGGGCTTGTTCACCGTCAGGTAGCTGGGGTCGGACGCGAGCCGGAAGATCGCGGCGATCTCCAGGCTCGGGAGCCCGATCTCGACGACGCAGGTGGTGGCCTGTCCCGCGAAGCCGCAGAAGCCCGCCCAGCTGGTGAAGGCGGACCCAGCGAGCGGCGTCGCGGTCAGCGTGACCACGGTGCCGGCGGGGAGGACGGTGGAGCAGGAGCCGGGACAGGAGATCCCGCCGATGTCGGAGGTGACCAGGCCGGCTCCGGTGCCGACCACGACGACGGCGAGCGGGCCCTCGTCGCCGGCCGCGGCGGCGCCGCCGGAGACGCGGGTGCCGTCGGCGGACGGCGCGCCGCAGGCAGCGAGGAGGAGGGGAAGCGAGAGCAGCGCGGCCAGGACGGCCGGACGGCGAGCGAGCATGTGAACCCCCATTCACCAGCGGTGAGCGACACGGATCGGCGCCACGCCCTCTCCCGGATCGGCGTGCGAACCAGGCCGCGGCCGTGAACGCCGTGGGACGGGTACACGCTAGGGAAACGTCGGGCGGAGGGTCAACGACCGTTTTCGGCTCGCCCGAAGGAGGCCGCTCGCGCAAACGGTTGCGGGGACGAGCGCCGGGCGCGACCCAGTCCGAGGCTCAGGCCGACTCGCGCACGACGAGCGTCGGCTGGAGCAGCACCCGCGCCGGCCGGGCGAGGATCGCCTCCCGCTCCTCCGTTGCGAGCCGGAGGGCCTCGCGCGCGAGGGTCTCGGGGCACTGCCGGATCGTGGTGAGCGGCGGGCTGGAGATGCTCGCCATCGGGCTGTCGTCGTACCCGAGCACCGCGAGCTGCCCCGGGACGTCGATCCGGTGGTCGCGGGCCGCGGCGACGACGCCGGTCGCGGTCGCGTCGCCCGCGGCCGAGAACACGGCGTCGACCGTGCGGCCGTCCCGGAGGAGCTGGTCCATGGCGTTGACGCCGTCGCGGCGCGAGTACTCCCGCACCTGGATCACCTCGTCCATCGAGAACGGCAGGCGGTGCTCCGCCATCGCCTTCGCGAACCCGTTCATCCGGTGGAGCGCGTTGTAGCCGCCGTTGACGTTCATCCGCCCGGACACCACCGCGATGGACCGCCGCCCCGTGCGCGCCAGGTGCTCGCCCGCGAGGTACCCGCCCGCGAAGCTGTCGAAGGCGACGGTGGACGCGCCCTCGAGCTCCTCGTCGACGAGGATCGTCGGCGCCCCGACGGCGCGGTAGTCCGCGAGCGTCTCCGGGTCCGGGCGGAGGCAGATGCCGACGAGCGCGACGGGCTTGGGGTCACCGGCGAGGAGCTGGAGCAAACGACCGCGAACGAAGGCCGGGTCGGCCTTCACCGGGATCGCACACTCCGCGATGGCCTGCCCCGGCCGGAGCTGCTTCCTCACGAGCGAGTAGAGCAGGGCCGCAAACCCCGCGCCCAGGTTCGGCGACGCGACCGCGATCCGAACGTCCATGCACCCTCTTCGGCCACCGTGCGCGCGATCACGCACGTGAAGCAAGCATACCGGCTCGGGGCCGGCGGTGGGTGGCCGGTGAACCGGGGACGGAGCGTCGGCGGCCCGGGCGCTCCACGACGACGGCGCAGTCCGCCGCGTCGGGTGGGCGGGTGCGAGGCGCGGTTGACCGGCCATCGAGGCCCGGGAGGAGGACTTCTTCGGGAACGACTTCACCTCCGGCCGCCTCCGGACGGCCGGCAAGGCGAGCTTCACGTACGGTCGCATCGAGGCGAAGCTGCGGGTGCCGCCCGGCCAGGGCCTCTGGCCGGCCTTTCTGGATGCTGGGCGACACCTTCCCGACGACGGGGTGGCCCGGCTGCGGCGAGATCGACGTCGTCGAGGTCATCGGGCGCGAGCCGGCGCGGGTCCACGGAACCGTCCACGGCGCTTCGTTCCACGGCGCGGCCGGCCTGCACGGCGCCTACACGTTCCCGTCGGGCGTGCTCGCCGACGCCGATCACGTGTACGCGGTGGAGTGGGAGCCGGGGGAGATCCGGTGGTACCTCGACGAGGTCCAGTATCACCGGATCACGCCCGCGGACCTGCCGGTCCCGGGCCACTGGCCGTTCCACCGGCCGTTCTTCCTCATCGTGAACCTGGCCGTGGGCGGAACCTGGCCCGGCGATCCGGACGAGACGACGCCGTTCCCGGCGCAGCTCCGGGTCGATCACGTGCGGGTGTACCGCCGGTGAAATCGCGCGCTCACACCACGTCGCGCAGCGTCAGCGCCGGCACGTGGGCGGCCCCCGCCTTCACGCGCGAGTACCGCGCGAAGTCCACCTTCTGCCAGCCCCGGCTCTCGAAGAAGCGCCGGTAGGCGCGGGCGTCTGCGGCCGTGACCGGCTCGAGGAGCGACCGGCGGCTGCGCGGCTCGAAGTCGTTCCCGTGGAAGTGGTCGTGCAGCAGGAGCACGGCGCGCGCGCCGTCCAGCACGTGCCCGCCGAGCGTCACCGCCATCGCCCCATCCTCGACGTGGCGGAGCGCCGACGTATGGAGGTCCATCCCGCCGATCAGGACGTCCTTCCCGGCCTTCCGCCCGCAGTCGCGGACGGCGTCAACCGCGCCGAGGGCCATCGCGTCGTTGGCGGTCCAGATGACCGTGATCTCCGGGTGCCTGCGGAGCATGAGGGCGGCGACCGTCCTCGAGACGTCGGGCGCCCAGTTCCCGTACTGGACGCTCGCCTGGACCACCTCGGGCCGCTCCTTCTTGAGCGCGAGCCACCCCTGGTACCGGGTCTGCCCCGCGTACGTCTGGGTGCCGGACACGACGCCCACGTGGATCTTCCCGTCCGGCGCCACGAGGCCGCGCGCACGCGCCTCCTCGGTCAGCATCGCGGCGAGCTGCTGGCCGGCCGCGACGTCGTCGGGGATGAGCTCGCCGAGCCAGCGCGGATGCTTACACCGCGGATCTCCATGGGACATGCGATCGGTCGGGGTCATCCCCTCGTTGAGGAGGAACGAGGGGACGCCGGCGGCGTCGAGCGCCGGGAGGAGCTCGTGGGCGGCGCCCTCGAAGTTGGGGAGGAGGACGTAGTCGGGGCGCGGCGTGCGGCGCCCGAGCGCGGCGCCGAGCTCGACCATCTTCGCGCGGCTCCCCTCGCAGTAGACGACCTCCAGCTCGATCCCGAGCCGCGTCGCGGCGGCGCGCTCCACGTCGATCAGCACCTCGTAGAAGTCGCTCTCGCCGTTGGTCGGAACGAGGTGGACGATCTTCACGAACCGCCTCCCGAGCTCGGAGAGCTCACACCAGGCCCTGCAACGTGAGCTCCGGGGCGTCCGCCGAGCCGGCGCGCACGCGCGAGTACTGCGTGAAGTCCACCTTCTGCCAGGCGCGCGTCTCGAAGAAGCGGCGGTAGGCGCGGGCCTGCGCGCCGGTGACGGGCTCGAGCAGGGACCTCCGGCTCCACGGCGGGTCGAAGTCCCTCCCGTGGAAGTGATCGTGCAGCAGGATCAGCGCCCGCGCGCCGTCGAGGACGTGGCCGCCGAGCGTCACCGCCATCGTGCCGTCCTCGACGTGGCGGAGCGCGCGGGCGAGGAGGTCGATGCCCCCGATCAGCACGTCCTTCCCGGGCGTCCGGCCGCACTCGCGCGCCGCCTCCACCGCCCCGAGCGCCATCGCGTCGTTCGCCGCCCAGATGACCGCGATCTCGGGCCGCTTCTGCAGCATCACGGCCGTGGCCGTCCGGGCGACGTCCTCGGCCCAGTTCGCGTACTGGACGCTCGCCTGGATCACCTCCGGGCGCTCCTTCTTGAGCGCGAGCCAACCCTGGAAGCGGGTCTGCCCCGCGGACGTCTGGTTGCCCGACACGACGCCGACGGAGATCTTCCCCTCGGGATCCGCGAGGCCGCGCGCGCGCGCCTCCTCGACCAGGACCGTGGCCAGCTGGCGGCCGGCGGCGACGTCGTCGGGGATGAGCTCGCCGAGCCAGCGCGCGTGCTTCGTCCGCGGCTCCCCGTGCGCCAGGCGGTCGGTCGGGCTCATGCCCTCGTTGAGGAGGAACGTGGGGATGCCTGCCGCGTCGAGCACGGGCAGGAGCTCGCGCGCTGCGCCGTGGAAGTTCGGGAGGACGACGTAGTCGGGGCGGCGCGTGCGCCGCGCGAGGCCCACGCCGGCCTCGACGAACTTCGCGTGCCCTCCGCCGCAGTAAATCGGCTCCAGCTCGACGCCGAGCCGCGCCGCCGCGGCGCGCTCGATCTCGAGGAGCACCTCGTAGAACGGGCTCTCGCCCTCGGTGGGAACCAGGTGGACGATCTTCACGGTGACCCCTCCGAGCAGGCGTGGAGCACGCTCGCCCTCGCGCCGGACCCGGACCATGAGGTTCGCAGCGTCGGGGCCGGTCCGCAAGACGCCTGGACGCGGGGGGCCGGCCGCGGGGACGCCGGGGCGTCAACTCGGTGACGGACCTGGTGGTGAGCGGGGGAGCGCCGGGAGGGGGGCGGCGCCGGGCTGCGCCCGCCGGCGCGGGTCGCGAACGGTGGAACGGGTGGCACGATCAGCCGCGGCATGCAGCGTCCACCCACCCGGCCTCGAGCCCCGCCTTGTCGGCGATGCCCGCGAGCGGCGCGCCGCACGACGGCCGGATCACCGCGCGGGCCTCGGCGTCCTCGCCCTCCACGAGGAGCATGCTCGCGAGGATCGAGCGGAGCATCGCCTCGAGCTTGCCGTCGGGGAAGCGGGTGCGCAGCGTGCGCTTCTCCTGCAGCGCCGCGCGGAGGTGCTCCTTGGCCTCGGCCCGATCCTGCGCGGCGTACGCGGACAGCAGCCGGACGACGGGGTCGCGCGGGAAGCGGCGCCGCAGGTCGGCGAGCGCATCCGGGTCCCGGCTCTCCTGGACCTGCGCCACGGCCTCCGGCGGCGCGAGGCTCGCCCCGCGCAGGCGATCGAGGAGCCCGGCGCCGAGCCCGCCGAGGAGGTCGGCGCCGACGAAGGCGACCAAAATCACCAGCGCGACGATCACGCCGATCCTGCGGAACCGCTGCATGGGGCCGGGCCCTGGCGGGACGGACGCCGGTCCGCCCGGCGCGGGCGACTGCTCGTCGTTCATCTCGGCCTCCTGCGCGCCCATGGTGGACGTCCCGCCCGCTACCGCGCGAGCCCCTCGCGCGCCGCCGCGGCGCCGGGCGATCCGGCGACGGCCTCCAGGATGCGGTACAGCCCGAACTTCGGGAGCTGCATGTAGCCGGCCCAGGCGGCCGCGGCGAGCACGCCGTCGGCGAGCCAGTCCGTGAACCACTCGGCGGCGAAGCGCACCTCGCGCTCCTCGCGCCCGGCGCCGCAGTCCCGGATCCAGCGCCGGTTGTACCGCTCGTGCACCCCGACCGGCGCCGCCATGACCAGCGGGAGGCCGAGCGCGGCGTAGAACACGAGCTCGGAGGGCTTCGTCCAGAGGACGTCGGTCCGGGCGATGAGCGCGTTGAACCGGGCGTAGTACTCGGGGAAGCTCTTCGCGAGCAGGATGTCGATGCCGTTGCCCAGCAGCGGCTCCATCTTCGCGCGGTGGATCGCCTCGCGGAAGACGTCGGCCACCTCGGGCCGCACCCCGGCGACGAGCGCGATCCGCACGAACCCCGACTCGAGCGCGCGCCGGAACCCGGGCAGGAAGGCGGCGGCGTACCCGGCCTGCGCGCCGGCGCCGCCGACCGCGAAGGTGAGCTGCGCCGGCTTCCCCTCCTCCTCCCGCGGCAGCGAGCCGAGGAAGTGGACCAGCTCCTCGGGCATGGAGCGGCGAAACTCGGCCGAGGGATCGAGGCGGACGATCCGCGCGGCGAGGTTGCGCTTGAGCGTCGTGAGCGACGGGCCGCCGACGAGCTCGTCCGGCAGCGGGAAGCCGGTGAAGGTGATCCGCTCCTGCGGGACGCCGTAGGCCTGCAGCCGCCGCGCGGCGCGGCGGGTCGGCACGAGGTAGTGGATCCTCGTCTCGCGCGGGCGAACCGGGGCCCAGACGCGGTTGAGATCGGTGTCCGTCACGACGCAGAAGATCCGCTCCAGCCCCGCGCGGTCGGCGACGATCGCCGGCGAGTAGAACGTCGTGAGGAGCGGGGCGCCGGTCGCGCGGAGGTGTTGCACGAGCCCCTGGCCGAGGTTCCGGCGGATGAGCCGCTCGAGCGTGAGCACGCCGCTCGTCGGCGCGGAGAGGTCCCGGTACGGGTGGAGCCGGGGGATGTTGGTCGTCCAGTCGAGGAGGAACCGGAGCGGCGAGCCCACGACCGGGATCTGCGACAGGCGCGAGACGGTCTCGTACGCCTTGCGGACCCGCCGCCAGAGCTTCTGCTCCTCCTCGGCGACGATGGGCGGGCGATCGACGTGGAGGACCTCGCAGCCCAGGTGCGCGGCGAGCGGCGTCGCGGCGCGGAGGTGCCCGTAGCCCATCTCGACCGCGACCACGGCCGGCCTGTCGCCGCTGAGGGAGTTCTGGAGCATCCCGGGGGTCCCGCCTGGTCCCGTAGCCTAAACGAGCGCCCGATTTCCTGCGAGTCGCAACGCGGCGCGGGGGCTCCGCGCTCCCCGAGGAGCGTCCGTGCCGGGGCTCGGGTGCGGGCTGGCCTACACCTCGGCGGCCACGGGCGCCTCGGCCTCGTCCTCGGCGGGCGCGAGGTAGGTGCCCGGGAGCACCCGGAGGCGGTGTCCGCGCCAGTCGACCTCGTCGGAGAGGAACCCGTGCAGGAGCGCGGCGCCGAAGAGGAGGTCCTTCAGCGGCACGAGCAGGAGGTGCCACGGCGGGAACCCGCCCGGCCGCAGCGCGCGCGCCGACGCGCCGTCGATCGCGATCTTCGCCGCGGAGATGGCGCAGAAGGCCGCGAGCGCGCTCCCGTCCGGGGCCGCCGCGAGCCCGGCGAGCGCGAGGAGGACGGGGTCGAGCATGAGCTGGGCCGCGTACGCGGGGCCACCGACGAGCTTGCGCTGCAGGACGCTCCAGCGCGCGTACCGGCCCCAGAAGTCGCGCACCCTCCGGTCCTCGTTCACGTTCACGACGGGCGTCGTCGCCACGACGATCCGCTTCCCGAGCCGTCGCCGGATCCAGTTGCCGAGGACCTGATCCTCGGCGAGCACGTCCTTGACCGCCTCGAACCCGCCCAGCCGCGCGAGGTCCCCGCGCCAGAGCGCCATCGACTTGCCCACCACGATCTCGCGGCGGACGAGCCGGTGGCACGCGACGATCGCCGGGCCGACCGAGCCGGCGAGGTGGAGGTTCTCGAAGGCCGAGCCGATCCCGCGCTCCCCCGCGCCGCACACCGGGTGCGTGACGAGGCCGACCGAGGGATCGCGCATCGCCGCCGCGACGCCGGCGAGGTAGTCGGGCGCGACGCGGACGTTGGAGTCGGAGACGACGAGCAGCGCGTGCTGCGCGGCGCGCGCGAGGCCGACGAGCTGGTTGACCTTCGGGTTCCGGCCCGGCTCGTCCCGCTGCAGGACGAGGCGCATCCGATCGGGCCACCGGCGCGCCGCCGCGCGCGCGACGGCGAAGGCGGGGTCGCGCGCGCTCTTCACGCCGAGGAGGACCTCGTACCGAGGGTACGCGAGGGCGGCGAACGAGGCGAGGTTCTCCTCGAGCCCGTCGTCCACGCCGCAGAGCGGCTTCAGGATGGAGACGCCGGGGAGCTCCGCGCCGGGCGCGGCCGCAGGCCCGGGGCTGCGCAGGTGGCGCCGCAGCGACGCGTGCTGCACGAGCAGCGCGAGCAGGCCGAGCGTCGAGAGGAGGAAGAAGAGCGATCCGAGCCAAGCGGTCGAGCCCATGCGGTCGCCTCGTTCCCCCCTCGGCCTCGCACAGCGCCGGCCCGAGACTCAGGGTCGGCGGTCCCCGCTTCGTTTGAGACGCGATCATGTGACAGTTCGTCCACGAACTCATCCCCCCAAGGACGGTGAGACGTGCGCCTACGCGCAGGATTCCGAGACGCGCCGCGCCATACGAATGGGGGGCCCCCCGTGACGTCGTGATGACAGCCGCGACCTAGTCTCGGCTCCGTCGCGCGCTTCACTTCCCGCCGCGCGAGAGGAGCCCTCGATGATCGCCACGTCGCTCCCCGCCCCTGAGGCGGACGTCCCTGCCCTCGCGCCGCTCGATCGGAGCGCGATCGCCGAGGTGCTGCGGTCCGGGCGGCGGCTGCTCGTCCAGGGCGGCATGGGCATCCACGCGTCGGACGGCCTCGCCGGCAAGGTGGCGCGCCACCGGGGCGAGCGGCTCGTCGGCGTCGGCACGATCTCCGGCGTCATCAAGACCGACGAGCAGCTCCGGCTCGAGATCGCGCGGGCGCGCGCCGAGGCGCCCGGCGGCTTCGTGGGCGTGAACCTGATGGCCGCGATCGACCGGCGCGACTTCGAGCGGCTCGCGGCGGTGGCGATCGAGGAGCGCGTCTCCTTCATCGTGCAGGGCGCGGGCATCTCCCGCGAGATCATCCGCTGGTGCCACGACGGCGGGATCCCGTTCGCCGGCATCGTCTCCTCCGGCCGGCTCGCCGCGATGTACGAACGCTGGGGCGCGGAGTTCCTCGTCGCCGAGGGCGCCGAGGCGGGCGGCCACATCGGCGACATCGGCCACCCCTTGCCGGCGCTCCTCGCCGAGGTCCGGAACGCGACCTCGCTCCCGGTGATCGCCGCCGGCGGCATCGACGCCGCGGACGTGGGCCGCTACCTCGCGGCCGGCGCAGCCGGCGTCCAGCTGGCGACGCGGTTCCTGGCCTGCTCCGACGGCGACGTCCACCCCGCGTTCAAGGAGATGCACCTCGGGAAGGGTGTGGAGGACGTCGTCATCATCAAGAGCTGCGTCAAGGGGATGAGCGCGCGCGCCGTGCGCAATGCGTTCACCGAGAAGCTCGCGCGCGGCGAGCCCGTGCCCCCGCGCTCGAAGGCGTGGTTCTTTGGCAAGGAGGGCTACGCGGGGCGCAAGAAGGCGTGCATCGATTGCCTGGGCGCCGACGTTTGCCTCTGCCGCGCGAGCAACTTCCAGGAGAGCTTCTGCATCACGGACGCGCTGCTATTGTCGGCGGTCAAGGGCGACAGGGAGAACGGGCTCTTCTACACGGGCCAGAGCGTCACCGGAGTGGGTGACACCGACGTGGCTGCGCTCCCCTCGGCCGCCGAGATCCTCGCATGGATCGAGGCTCGCATCGCCGCCGAGGAAGGGGCCGGGGCAGCCGCCCTCGCCTGACGCTGCCGCAGAGAATTGCTCGGCTTCGCCCTCGCCCCGTCGGCGGGCGGAGCCCGCCTCGTCCGACGATTGGCCGTCCCCTTCGGGGATCCTCGGCTTCACGGGTGCGCTGTTTTGCGCTAGCGTCCCATTCCGTCCGTCCCGCACCAAGCAGGTGGACCGAACGTCATTTCGACGGATCGTCAAACACAGAAGAAAAGAGAAGTGGAATGGCGACTGGCACCGTGAAGTGGTTCAACGACGCGAAGGGCTTCGGCTTCATCACCCAGGACGACGGCGGTGAGGACGTCTTCTGCCACTACAGCGCGATCCAGGGCGACGGCTTCAAGAGCCTGTCCGAGGGTCAGAAGGTGGAGTTCGAGGTCGTGAAGGGGCCGAAGGGGCTGCAGGCCGCGAACGTCCGCAAGTCGTAACGCAGCGCCCGCAGCGAACCGGGCCCGGCTCTCTCCGTGGGAGGCCGGGCCTCAGGTTTTCTCGGGCTCAGCCCGCGCGTGAGAGCCAGACCATCGCGCCGACCATCGCCGCGACGATCAGCACCGCCGTGATCACGAGCCCCGGCGTCCGGTTGCGCTCGGGCACGAACTTCTCGAGTCCCGGGCTCTGCAGCCGAGCGCCGCGCGTCTGGTCCAGGTAACGCCGGCCCGTGTCGGACAGGGACGGCATGCCTTTGCGCTTCATGCAGGATTGATCCTAGCCCTTTGGGACGGGATTGGGAAATCGCCTGCCGGGGACCGTGGGTGGACGATCTGGGACGCCCGCGCACCCTCGCTCTCCTCTTCGGCTGCTCGGGAGTGGTTCATCGGATTCGAGGGGCGGCTCCGGCCTCCGGCGCCGGTCCGTCGCTCCGCCAAGCGCCTGGAACGGATCCGTACTGGAGACGGGGGCGCGTGCACGGAGCGAGGCGCAACGCCGTGCGTGCCAACGCGCGCGATGGACGCCGGCGTGCTGTGGAGCGGATTCCCGCGCTGCGTTGTCACGCCCGTTGCAGCTTTGCCCGTACTGGTGACGTTGGAGTGGGCGCGAGGGCTACGCTCCGGCCGTCGGCGGAGGCCGGATCCGCCTTGGGGCGGTTCCGTGGGCGAAGGGATCAAGCCGTTCCGAAACCGCAGCCGAGCCGCCACAGGCAACGCCCCCAGGCGGTCGGCCGGGCACGACGGCCCCCCAGGGGGCCCCCAGTGCTGAGGCGGCTTCGCCGCGGTGATTGTTCTCGAGCGAGCCGACC
>Ga0196976_1000375_pt1 | contig 28673 bp, 26 predicted proteins | sample S3v_513CmetaG_FD_148644 | JGI IMG/M metagenome (GOLD analysis project Ga0196976, IMG submission 148644) | Soil microbial communities from Anza Borrego desert, Southern California, United States - S3+v_5-13C | ecosystem: Environmental > Terrestrial > Soil > Desert | place: USA: California... | reverse complement strand
GAGAGGAGTTCGACTGAACGTCGCGGGGGAACGCCAGCCTTTCGCATCGCGGCGAGCACTTCCCTATTGGCCCATGCGTCATATTCAAACAAGGTCTCGAAATCAAGCATGGCAGATCCTTTCACGCACGATCCGCAGCTATCGTAGCAAAAGGAATGCCCGCTGCCGAAGCAGCGGGCTGAATGATGCCTGAAGGAGTCTACTTGCCGAAATAAGCCGCGTTCTTCGCTGCGAATTCGACCTTGTCTTCCGGCAGTTCGTCAACCGGATAGATTGAGTTCGTGGGGCAAACGCCTACGCACGCGCCGCAGTCGATGCACTCATCTGGATCGATATACAGCTGCGATTCGGCTTCGTACGCTGCTTCGTCCGTCGTCGGGTGAATGCTACCGTTCGGGCAGGCGTCGACGCAATGATTGTCCTTAGTACAAGTATCGACAATTACGTGTGCCATTTTCTTGCTGATCTCCGCTCTTGGTGTTGCGATTACGAACCCGCCTCAACGCACTCCCGAGCGCCTCACGCTGTCTATGTATTACGCGCGCGTTTATGCTCAGTCCTGGCGGTATCCTGTCCTGCTTATTAACTTACGAAATGGTGCACAGGCGCACGGTGATGCCCATCACAAAACTGACGGTTAGGCGTCCCATCCTTACTGCCATCCCGTAGAAAACAAAACGCCCGGCTCTCGGCCGGGCGCTTGATCGCGTGTGTTGAGAATTTCTCAGGCGGCTGCAGCGCGAGAGCTGTCGATTGCCTGCTGCTCCGAGTCGTATACCTCGAGCACCGAGTCCAGCTTCATCAGCTTCAACAAACGTGCCGTCTGTCGCGATGGCTTAACACACTTCACCCAGCCGCCCTTGGCGCGCGCTTCAAGGTGAGCAGCGACGAGAGTTCCCAGCCCCGCGCAGTCCATCCGGCTCACTCCCGAGAGGTCAACGATCACATTTGGATTCGTCTGAAGCGCGGTATCAATTGCATCCTTCAATCGGTTTGTCTCTTCGCGGAACACTATCCGGCCATCACAGCGAATAATCACAAAGCCATCCTCGTTTCTCGTTCCCAACGTCAAACTGCGTTCCTGAAGTTCACTCTTCATATATGGACAGGGTACCCGTTCACCGTTGTACATCTGCATCTGCTTCATAAGTATTCGTTGAAAGAATCGGATTTGTTCCGCCCTTTTGAGGCGAATCCCCACGCACACTTCATTAGACGGCACTCCGCGCAGAAAGTTATTAAAAGAGTTGGTTGTGCGTGCGATAGCCCGGGAGGCGCCGATGCGCTCGTGGACATGGCGAACCGTCAACCATCGCACTCGGGCTCATCCCTCACGAGCGACACAGGTATCACATTCTTCATTTTGAGCTGTGCGCCGCGAACGAACGGAGCACACCTTTCCGTCTGTTTTCCGGAGTGTTTTCACGCGGACTCTTCCTGTCTTCTGAATTTTTCCGAACACGTTCGACACACGAGTACGTGTCGCAGGTCACAGCATCAAGGATGCAAACAGAAGTAAACAACGCATCCTCGGACGTCTTGAGCTCTTTGCGGCGTCAGCTTTGAGCACTTGGCGGCCGGTGATCATATTTCGTTCATATCAGGCCCGTGCGGATCCGGCTCGCAGCGTTGAGTCGATTCACTCAGGCACACGGGAGGGCATCATGAAACGGATTGCGACGGCTATTTGGAGAGGTGGACCGCGCGCCGGAGAAGGCGTGGTTTCAACAGCAAGTGGGGTCTTCAATAATGTCATTTATACGTTCGGCACGACGGCCATCGACGTCCCCTGTACTAATCCATCGGAAATGTTGGCTGCTGCCGCAGCCTCCTGCACCTCGATGATCCTGGCAAAGGAACTGGAAATCGAAGGCATTGTTTCGGAACATATCGCGACGCAAGCCGAATTGGTGATCACTCAGGACAAAGAGGGCTGGACGATCTCGTCGATCCACTTGGGGGTGAAAGTCCACATGGATCCCGCCAACGAGGAGGTATTCCAGAAAGCAGTGCAGCGCGCAAGGCAGCATTGCCCGATCACCAAAAGCTTGAAAGCGAAGGTGACGCTGGAGGCCGCAATCGAACCAGTCATGGCAGCTGTCGCCGACTGAACGCCTGAATTCCGTTCTCCGCACCCGCGGCTGCCCGGCCCAAAGTTCCGGTTTGCCCTCTGACGGAGGGCGCGAACCGGAGTTCCTGCATGCCGCGGGCCAATATTGGCGGACGTTCGCCAAAATACCTTTTTCTGCGCAATTTTCCCCTCCGCCTAGCTCCTCCCAGCCTTTATCCTAGATACGTGCCATCCACGGCACACCTTAATACCGGATTTTAAAATGCCGAAAGTCATAGAAGTTACCGATCTCATACTGCGAGATGCGCACCAAAGCCTCATGGCGACCCGTATGGCCATGGAAGATATGGTTCCCGCCTGCGAAGACCTCGACAAGGCTGGGTACTGGTCCCTCGAGTGCTGGGGTGGCGCTACTTTTGATAGCTGTATTCGCTTCCTTAACGAAGACCCGTGGGAGCGACTTCGCACGTTTAAAAAACTCCTACCCAACACCCGCCTTCAGATGTTGCTGCGCGGGCAAAACCTGCTTGGCTACCGTCACTATCAGGACGGCGTTGTCGAACGTTTCGTGGAAAAGGCCGCCGAGAACGGCATGGACGTTTTCCGCGTATTCGACGCGCTGAATGACCTCCGCAATCTCAAAACTTCGATCCAGGCTGTAAAGAAAACTGGCAAGCACGCACAGGGCACCATCAGCTACACGGTCAGCCCGGTGCATACCATTCCGGCTTTCGTTGAGATGGCAAAGCGCCTGAAGGAAATGGGCTGCGACTCCATCGCAATCAAGGACATGGCCGGTCTGCTGAAGCCGCAAGCTGCTTATGACCTCGTAAAGGGCATCAAGAAGGGCTGCGGTGAGGACACGCTGGTCCACGTTCACGTCCACGCCACAACCGGCGTTACGCTCGTGAGCTTGATGAAAGCCGTCGAGGCGGGTTGCGACATCGTCGATACCGCCATCAGCTCCATCAGCCTTGGCCCCGGTCACAACCCGACCGAGAGCTTCGTTGAGATGCTCGAAGGCACCGGCTTCAAGACCAGGCTCGACATGCAGCGGATCCTGAAGGTGAAGAATTACTTCGCCGAAGTCCGTCCGCGCTATGCCGAGTTCCTCAGCAACATCACCGGCGTGGATACGGAAATCTTCGATAGCCAGATTCCAGGCGGCATGATCTCCAATATGGAGAGCCAACTGAAGGGTCAAGGCGCCGGAGATAAGGTTAAGGAAGTGCTCGCCGAAGTGCCGAACGTCCGCAAGGATGCCGGTTACCCGCCGCTCGTTACGCCTTCAAGCCAGATTGTCGGCACGCAAGCGGTATTCAACGTCCTGATGGGCAAGTACAAGGTACTGACGGGAGAATTCGCCGATCTCATGCTTGGTTACTACGGTGAGACGCTCGGCGAAAAGAACCCCGATGTCCTTAAGCTCGCCGCACAACACGCCAAGAAAGAACCGATCACTTGCCGCCCGGCCGACCTGCTTAAGCCCGAATGGGAACAGTTGCGCACCGACGCACTGGCCCTGAAAGGCTGCAATGGAACGGACGAAGACGTCCTGACCTTTGCGATGTTCCCGCAGGTTGCGCCGAAGTTCTTCGCCGCTCGCCACGAAGGGCCGAAAAACGTCAGCAAGAAACCAGGAGAAGCCAAGCCCGCTGCTGCGGCTGCTGGTGCAAAAACCAGCACGCAGGGTGGACAGCCGACCTCCGGGTCCCTGCAAGCGCCGGTCACGTACGTGGTGACGGTTAAAGGACAGTCGCACACCGTAACGGTGTCGCCGAGCAAATAAGGCGAGCAAGGAGAGATCGAAAAATGGCTAGTTCAGTAGTGAACAAAAGGCCCCACACTCTTGAGGAGCGTCTCCAGGACCTGAAGGAGCGGCGTGATCAGGTCCACGCAGGAGGTGGGAAGGAAAGAATCGAGAAGCAGCATAAGGCTGGGAAACTGACGGCCCGTGAGCGCGTCGAGCGCCTCGTAGATGCTGAATCATTCCAGGAAATCGGCCTGTTCGCGAAGCATCGCAGCACCAACTTCGGGATGGCGGATAAGTGCTTCCCGGCTGATGGTGTCGTGACCGGTTGCGCGACGGTTGACGGACGACTCGTTCACCTCGCAAGCCAGGACTTCACGGTTGCTGGCGGAGCCGCGGGCGAAGTCCACTCGGACAAGATCGTCGAGATGATGCGTGCGTCGCTCAAGACCGGTTCGCCGTTCGTCTTCATCAATGACAGCGGCGGTGCGCGTGTCCAGGAAGGCATCGACAGCCTTGCCGGTTACGGACGCGTCTTCTACAGCAACGTCATGTTGTCCGGTACCGTGCCCCAGATTTCGCTCATCTGCGGACCCTGTGCTGGTGGCGCAGCCTACAGCCCCGCGCTGACCGACTTCATCATCCAGACTCGTCAGGCCCAGATGTTCATCACCGGACCTTCGGTTATTAAGCAGGTCACGGGCGAGAGCGTCACGGCCGAAGAGTTGGGCGGGCCAGTGGCTCAGATGAACAACTCGGGCGTGGTGCACTTCGTGGCGGAAAACGACGAGGATGCAGTCTACACCTGCCGTCGTCTCCTGAGCTTCCTGCCTTCGAACAACCTCGAAGATCCCCCGCGGATCGCGGGCGACCCGAACATCCCGGTCAATCCGGAACTGAATACGATCGTTCCGGTAGAGCCGAAGATGGGCTATGACGTGCGCAACGTCATTCGCGCGATCGTCGATTTCGGCGACCTGCTTGAAGTTCAGGCCGGTTTCGCTGCGAACATCGTGATCGGCTTCGCCCGCATCCAGGGGCGCTCGATCGGTGTGGTTGCAAACCAGCCGGCAGTGCTGGCGGGTTCGCTCGACATCAACGCGTCGGACAAGGCTGCGCGCTTCATCCGCTTCTGCAACGCCTTCAACATTCCGCTCGTCACCTTTGTTGACGTTCCCGGCTTCCTGCCTGGAGTGCAGCAGGAGTACGGCGGAATCATCCGTCACGGCGCGAAGATGCTGTTCGCCTACTCGGCGACGACGGTGCCGAAGATCACGGTCGTCATGCGCAAGGCCTACGGCGGCGCTTACCTCGCGATGTGCAGCAAGGACCTTGGTGCCGACCGCGTGGTAGCGTGGCCGACCGCCGAGATCGCGGTGATGGGCGCCGAAGGCGCTGTCGAGGTCGTCTTCCGCAAGGAAATCGACTCCGCAGAAGACAAGGTCGCCAGGCGCAAGGAACTCATCGAGAATTACCGCGACACCTTCGCTAATCCCTACGTGGCAGCAGGACGCCGCCTCGTGGACGACGTTATCGAACCAGCCGAAACACGACGCTACATCGCCATGGCTCTTGAGTCGCTGCAGACGAAACGCGAACTGCGGCCGGCCAAGAAGCACGGCCTGATGCCGCTCTAAAACAGGGAGGAATTCAGTGAATCCACTTTCTCTCGTTGTTATGAGCGCGGTGTACGGTGCCGGACTGGTCGCGGCCTATGTTGCAGCACGGCGAAAGACCGCTTCGGAGATCGCTGAGCTGCGGCAGCTAGTGGAAGCGCACATCTCCGGTAACGGGCATCGGCCCGCTGATCCGGTGCCGGCGCCCACACCCGCACCCGCGCAGCCGAAAGCGGCGCCTGCCCCCGCGGCCCCGGTGCAACCCGCACCCGCCCCGGTTAAGGACGAAGAGGTTTCAGCCGAAACCCTCGCAATCCTTGCGGCTACTGTGGCGGCGTACCTCGGCAAAACGGTTCGGATCAAGCACGCCCGTTTGCTTCAGCCCACCGGTCAAAGCCCATGGGCAACGCAAGGCCGCGTTTACATTCAGGCGTCGCACAACCTGGCGCACCACTAATTGCGTAGCGAGATAAGGAGCGCACGTTGAAGCTTCAGATTGGAATTGATGGAAAGACATACGAGGTGGACGTCGAAGTTCAGGACGACGACCCTCGATCGATGAACGGCTATATTCCGCCATATTCTCCGGCGTCAACCGTTACGGTTCCGCCGGCCCCGGTTACCACATCGGCCCCGAAGCCGTTGCAGCAGCAGTCCACGTCAGATAAGGTCTGCCGCAGCCCAATGGCGGGTATCGTCGTAAGAATCAACACCCAGGTCGGTCAGGAGATTCACACTGACGATCTGCTCATGGTGCTCGAAGCCATGAAGATGGAGACCAACATCACTGCCCCGCTGACCGGAAAGGTCAAGTCGATCCTGGTCGAACCGGGCGACGCGGTACAGGTGAACCAGGTTCTCGTCGAATTCGAGTAACCGGAATCTTCACTCCCAGCCGTCGGCGTTTGCCGACGGCTCTTTCTTTGTCCTGAGTCGTCTATGTGAACGTCCTAGCTCCCGGGCGAGAGAAGACTCTCCGGACGCTCTTCGGCAATCGACTGTAGCTCCGAGTATCGCTGGGCCAGTGTCGGCGGAACCTTCACGCGCTTGCCGCTGGTCATGTGCTTGAGCTGCAGTGCGTTGACCGTTGCCTTGCCCTGGAAGTGATTGTTCGTTACTACGAACGTCGTTTTCGCCTTCTTCGCGACATTCTCGATTTTGCCCTTCCAGCCTTCGAGTTCCTTCACCGTGTAGAGGTAGTTGTACCGGTCCTCCGAGCGTTCGGACTCAAACCATTGGTTGTAGTTGCGGCCGTGCAGGCGAACGTATCCGATGTCGCTCGTCACATGTTGCGTGCCTGTGACCACTTTCCCGAGTCGCGGCTGGTCGATGTTCACGAACGACACGCCTTTCCCGGCGAAGTATCGCAACACCTCTTCGCTGTTCCAACTCGCATGTCTGATCTCAACCGCCAGCGGATACTCGTGAAATCGCGTAAGCAGCATTTCGAGGTATTCACGGTTTTCCACCGTGTTCTTGAACGACACAGGAAACTGCGCCAGCAAGGCGCCTAGGCGGCCCTCAGCCGCGATCGAGTCGAGACCCTCTTTTGCAAGGGCCTCGTCGTTCGCTCCGGGTTTTATCGTTCTTGAACTTGTCGACTCGACAACCGCGATTGGCGAATGGGTGAATGCGCGGTTCAGCTTTGCCGTGAACATGAACCGGGAATTGAAGGCGGCGGCTTTCTGCGACCAGAGCTTTCCGTTTGCGGGACGGATATGGCCGTAGAAGGACGAGTTGATCTCGATCAGGTCGAAGTACTGCGCCAGGTACTCCACCGGGTGCTGCGACTTCTTCAGCCGCTCGGGATAGACAATGCCTTCCCAGTCCTTGTAGGCCCACCCGGCAGGACCGATCCAGAGCGACTGCTCGGCATTCTGCACCTCGTCCGGATTCGCATCCGCCTCACTCATAGAACGAATCAAGCCTCTTGGACCGCTTTCGCGTGCGTGCTTAACGATCAGCACGGCCTAGCTGCCGGTTGCGCGCGCATCCCCCGACTGCATAAAAACCAGCATGACCCAGTACACGCCGTTGGGATACGTCGCCGAACGTTCGAAACACGCGCCCACGCCGAACCTGTCGATGGAAGATGCCGTGCGCAGGTTCAGCACTTGCTCAGGTAGCGTCTCGGGATCCGTCATTGTGTAGGCGATGAAGTGCCGTGCTCCGGGAAGGCCCTGCGCCAATCGCGGCTGCAACTGGTCATCTACCGCCATCTGGCACGCCATGCTGCGCAGTCCCGCGTTTTCGACTCGCGCCAACCGCCGGAGCCCCTGCTGCTGACGCAGCTTTGCCACGCTGGCAGCGATGCGCCTTTCGACGTCATCGATAGCCAGTTCGGGCAAACGGTGTGCGAAGTTCTGCGTGACGTAATACAGGTTGCCGCGCTTCACCACACCTATGCCCGCGGCGTTGTAGTTCGGGCTCATGATGTTATCGCGATGCCGTGGCGATTGCATCAGGCCAGTGTGGGCGCTCTCGATGGAGTTGTCGTACGCAACGTTCTCGCCCGAGCGATTCAGCCGTATGTCGTACTTCGCCAGCCGTTGACGCAGCGCCGGTTCGCCCGCGAACTGATGCGAAAGCCTCTTGTATTCAGCCAGCAACTTGCTGTGATCGACAGCAGCCTGCGCCAGCCGGTCGTCCCAGTCCAGCGCTGCCAGACCGGCTTTCTCGCGCTCCTGATTCAGCAATTGAAAGAGCCGGCGGGCAGCCGACTGGTCCGCGTCCTGAGACATCCCAACGCCCAATAGGACGAGAACTGCGAACGCCGTCCCAGCAACCCGTACCAGACCGGAAAGAGAGCACAACTTACGCGTGCGCATATCCAGAACTCACATCCTATACTCGCCTGAGCCTCTAAAACCTTAGATGCTCCATTCTCAACCGGCCAGCAAGTCTGGGCAGGGTGCAAGATATGCACCCGGGATTTCCACATGTGGAAAAGTTTCGCCTTTCTTTCGCGTCCGAACAGTCGTAAGCTGGCTCCACTTGGGAGCGCTAAATGGCTACCTTCTTACTAATTGCACTCGCGGCCGCGACCGTTTCTTCGCTCATGGTCGGGCTCGCGTTACGCGCCAAATCCGCAGCTCTCGCTGCCCAGTTGCAGGCTGCTGAAGCGGCACTCGCGACAGCTAAACTTGAACTGAGCTCAGCGGCGGCGTCGAGCCAGGAGCTTCGCTCCCAACTGGCGCGCACCGAGGCGGAACTCCAGCACGAGCGCACCAGTGCCGCCGAAAAACTCGAAGCCGTCACGAAGGCGAGCAATGACATGCAGAATGCTTTCCGAGCGCTCGCGGCGAACGCGCTCGAAAGCAACAACGAGAACTTCCTCAAGCTCGCTCAGGCCACCCTCGGCCGCTTTCAGGCGCAGGCGCAGGGCGACCTCGATCAGCGTCAGAAAGCTGTCGAGTCCCTTGTAGCACCCATCAAGGATTCGCTTACTCGTGTGGACTCGCAGATCCGTGAGATTGAAAACTCGCGTCGTGAAGCCTACGGCAGCCTGAAAACACAGGTGGAATCGCTGCTTGCTACGGAGAAGGAACTCAAGGCCGAAACCGCGAACCTCGTGAAAGCCCTACGTACTCCGAACGTGCGCGGCCGATGGGGGGAAATTCAGTTACGTCGCGTAGTTGAAATCGCAGGCATGCTCGAGCACTGCGACTTCATCGAGCAGGTCTCGGTGACCGCCGATGAGCGCCGGCTCCGTCCTGACCTTATCGTCCGCCTCCCTGGCGGCAAGCAGGTCGTCGTGGACGCCAAGGCTCCGTTGCTGGCTTATCTCGAGGCCGCCGAAGCACCGACCGAAGACATTCGACGCGCACGCCTCGTGGACCATGCACGGCAGGTGCGCGATCACATGACGAAGCTCGCGCAGAAGGCATACTGGGACCAGTTCGAATCGGCGGACATGGTCATCATGTTTCTGCCGGGCGAAATGTTCTTCAGCGCCGCGCTGGAACATGATCCCGGCCTGATCGAATACGGCGTCTCGCAGCGCGTGATTCCGGCTTCGCCCACCACGCTGATTGCCCTGCTCCGCGCCGTAGCCTACGGTTGGCAGCAGGAGAAGATCACCGAGAACGCACAGCGCATCGCCACGCTTGGTAAGGAACTCTACGAGCGCCTTTGCACGGCCGCAGGACACATGCAGAAGGTCGGAAGCGAACTTCGCGGAGCCGTGAACGCGTACAACTCTGCGGTCAGTTCGTTGGAAAGGCGCGTACTGGTTTCTGCGAGGAAGATTGCAGAGTTCGGACCGTCGGTGAAGGGAGAGATTCCAGAATTGGAAGAGGTGGAACTCCAGCCCAGCGCGTTGCAGTCACCGGATTGGAAGGAGGAACCCCAGTTGCTGAACCTGGCCGCCGCGGCGGGTGACTCGCGTGGAGACTAGAAAGGCTAGCAGGTTTCCAGGTTTCCAGGTTTTCAAAGTTTCAAATCTTCACGTAATCACTAAATGAAGTCATCCTGCGAGGAGCGGGTTGCAGACTGTGCTACGTCTCTCCCCCGCGACCCAATCCATCTATTCGCGGCCGGACGCCGCATCCCTGTCTGAAACAACGTTAACAAGCCGGAACCTTCACTCAGGCTTGTTCTCCATGTAGTACTTGCCGAGGATGACTCCAATCTGGACTGCGGCGTCCACATCGAGGCTCTTGAACTCAAAGCCGATTCCGCCATTGGCGCGATACAGCGCAACCCCGACTACCTCGCACCGGATGTCTTCGGATTCGTCCACGATTGTCAATTGGTGAGGGCTTCCGCTGGGAAGCTCCTTGTCGGTCTCGACCAACATGCCGCCCTGTCCCAGGACGCGAACGCGACCCAACCTTACCTCTTGTTCCTCAGCAAACACCGGCGCCGAACTCGGCAAATCAACTCTCTCAAACCGCCGTTTGTGTGTGGCGTGCATCATTTCACCTTCACGGGCCAGTTAAATACTGGAGCGATATCTACAGGGATGTCGGTCATTGCGTCCAGTGCTTTCTTGAGTTCCGGCGGCATCTTGTCGTACTTCTCGAACCACTTCTCGGCCCGCTCGCGGTCGCCCGTCGCTTCGATGTCAAGCAGTTCCTTCATCAGCGAGTTAATTGCGGCGGGCACTTTCTCGTACACGATGCTGTACCGTCCCTGGGCATCACGGACGATTGCTCCCTGTTCTGACAGGTAGTTGAACTCCATCATCTCGGCGCGGCCATGCGCTTCCGCAACGCCGAAGCGCATGCTTCGGAAGTTCCCTGCCAAAAAGGACGAGTAGAACTCCGGCGCCTGCGTTTTTGGCAGGGCACCTTTCTCCATGAGCCAGATAAGGCCATACATGCCCACCACATCAGCTTTCGCCTCTTCGAGCGGGCTGTAGATGGAACCGAAGGCCTCACGCAGGTCCACCTGCTTCCCGTCTTTGCGCGCGTATGCAGGTCCGATTCCGTGCGCCACCTCATGCATCATTGTGTGCGCCAGGTATCCTTCTCCACTGGCCAGTGCTGCCTGCTGCGGCAGCATCAAACGCTTGGCCAGCGGCAGGATGACGTAGTTCACGCGCGCGTCCATGAAGTTCTTGAAGAAGATCTTTTTGGTCCCTTTCAGCTCATGAATACGCGGATCGTTCGGCAGGTTCGTGGCTACCGCCTGATACCCGTGCAGGAAGTCGGCTGTCCGGAAGGGCGCGTCCATTACCTCCATCGGGGTAGCCTTGCCTACCTTCGACGGCTTGTCCTCGGGTGCGAGCGGCAGAGACTCCTGGATTTCAGGAACGTACTTCTGAAACACAGCCAATTTCTTGCTCTCTTCTTCGTTCCTGATCAGAACCGCAGCGGAATACGACGTCTTCACCCCAAGCAGTCCGTCCATGTACGTCTCGTACGGACCGAACACGACATCGAACTTGGGGTCCTTCAGGTCAACCCACGCCAGGTCGCTCTTGTAGTAGTCGTCGTTCAGCAGCGCATCGGCGCGTAGGCGCAGGAACTCGGCGAAGGCCTTGTCATTGCTCAGCGCGGCGGCCTCCCGCAGCAGTTTCGCCGCAGGCGCAACGAACTCGCGATACGCGATGTGGTACGGGATAGCCACCAGATCGTCTCCGCGGCGGCGGACGACCGTATAGCCGCCGTAGATTTCGTCCTTCTGCTCGGGATGCGCTTTGACGTAGGCTTCAATCTGCTCGCGCGTCAGTCCTTCCGGATAGAAGCCCCTGCCGGGCGACATCTTCTGCGTGCCGACGAAAGGCTCGTTTTCGGCCAACTGGTCGAAACGGCTTCCGTTGATGAAGATGAAGCGGCGCAATGCCTGGTCGCGGGGGAACCGGCTCTGACCAAGCTGGTTGTAGAGCGTAAGCGCCTCGGGATCGCTCTGCCGCCAGAAGGCCTGTTCCATGTACTGCGAGGCCTCGACGAGCTTTCCGATCATCTGGCGTTCGCGTGCGGTCAGCTTCGCCGAGTTACACGGCATGCGAACCGGCTTGTATTTCGCCAGACGGTCATTCAGGTCCGAGACAACCGCCATCTTGGTGGAAACCGGTCCTTCGCCGACGCGCCCCATACCGATTGGGCCACGGCCGTTCCTGGACTTCGTCTGTGAATGGGCGCTAACGGCCATCAGGACGCAGACGAGTAGCAGAACAAAACCCTTCATCATCAGGTGATTGTAGCGCGTGCTGCTCAGACGGCGCGACACACGCTATCATGATGCTGACGCTATGCTGACCGCTCCAGCCGTTAACACTCAAACCCTGCTAATCGACGCCGACGATACCCTCTGGGAAAACAACATCTACTTCGAGCGCGCGATCGCGAACTTCATCTCGTTCTTGAACCATCACGAATTCACCCCAGAGGGAGTCCGGGAGGTATTGAACGAAGTGGAGCGCGAGTGCATCGTGAAGCACGGCTACGGTCTGCACAGCTTCACTCACGCGCTGGTGGACACGTTTGAGCGTCTGTCAGTTGAGCCTCTCACGCCTGCATTGCGCCAAACCATTCACGGCTTCGCGTCAATCATTGCCGAGCATCCCATTGAGATGTTCCACGAAGTCCCGGAAACGCTCGACTACCTATCGTCGCGCCACCGGCTTATCCTGATGACCAAGGGCAGCATCACCGAGCAGACAGGAAAGGTCGAGAGATCAGGCTTGAAGCCCTACTTCAACGCAATCGAGATCGTTGCCGAGAAGAATGTTCCAACGTACCGGGAAATCCAACAGAAGTACGGCCTCGTCCCCGACGAAACGTGGATGGTGGGCAACAGTCCGAAGTCGGACATCAATCCCGCACTCGAAGCAGGATTGAACGCCGTTTACGTTCCCCACGAGATGACGTGGATTCTTGAGCGCTGCGAGATCCGCACGGATTCACACCGCGGTCGCCTGCTGACCGTGAACCGCTTCGCCGACCTGCGCAACCATTTCTAGAAGTCATCTGGCTCGCGAAGATTGACCCGACATGCGGGCACCGAATTGAAAGTGAAGCTGGTAGCTGGACTTCGGGCAGTATTCCAGTTACCAGCTACTGACTACCAGCTACATCCCGATCCATCTTTATTCCGCAACCTGCACCAAAGTCACTAATAGGCATTCGTGTCCGCCGCTATTTGCATTCCCTCATGCGGTTGATACTCTCTTAATCGCTCTGGCATTCTCCCGCCTCGGGCTGTCGCGTGGCGGTGAAGAACAACAACTTCCGGCGTCTCCTGCTCACGTTTGGAGCCTTGTCCGACCTCAGCACGGAACTGACGGCTGAGCGCAAGTTTTCGGACACCGCGGCCGTAATGCTCGGCTCCGTACGCGAAGCCATTGGTGTGCGCGAGGGCGCTTTGCTCCTTTACACGGACAAGCCCTCATTGCTGGCCTGCGTGTCGTTCCAGGGGTACGCGCTTTTCCCCGAGCAGGGGTTCATCCCGCTGCTGCCGAAGCACGTCCACGCGCTCACGACGGCGCGCGGTGCCATCATCCTGACGGGCGACAACGTTCCCACCTACCTTAGCTTCAACGGAAATATCGCGCCGGAGTTGTTCAAGTGCCTGGCCCCGCTGCGCGTTCGCGGGAAACTTGTGGGCGTGCTTGCCCTTGGCCGCCGCGAAGACGAGGGGCTCTACGAGGACGAAGAACTCGAAGCCCTCTGCATGCTGGCGAACTACGTCGCGCTTGCGGTGCACAACCACGCGCTCTCGCAGTCGCTCGAGCAAAGGGTGAGTGAAAATCTTCGCCTGCTCGGTTCGATTCACAAGTTCTACGACAACGCCCTCGAGGCTTTCGCCGCCGCCATCGACGTGAAGCACGTCAACCTGCACGGCCACTCTCTGCGAGTAGGCCGGTACGCAGCAGGAATCTCCGAAGCGATGGGCCTGCCTGGAAACGAAGTGGCCGGCATGAAAGCTGCCGGCTATCTGCACGACATCGGCAAAGTCGCGGTGGATAAACACATCTTCGGCAAGGCGGGCGCGCTGGACGCGGCGGAATTTCGCGAAGTGGCGGACCACACTGTTGTCGGCCACAAGATCGTCAGCGGCATCGAGTTCCCGTGGGCACGTATTCCAGAAGTGGTTCGCTCACACCATGAGCGCGGCGATGGCTCCGGCTACCCCGACCACCTCCGGATGGACGACATTCCTATGCCTGCGCGAATTGTTGGCGTCGCCGACACATTCGACGCCATGACCAGCCCGCGGCCCTATCGTGAACCGATGTCTGTTGGATCGGCGCTCAGCGAAATTGTTCGCTTGGCATCGCAGAAGTTCGACCCCGCAGCGGTCCACGGCCTGCTCGTACAGATCCGTCGCGATGCGGTAGGCAGCAACAAGAGTCCATTCCTGCAACCCAACGTCGTCTGCAACATCGGGCCAAACGACATCGACCAGTTGGCCTCACTGCTGCATCACAAATCGACCAACGGCCGCGTGTACAGCGCCTGAAATCCTTCGGTTGAGAATTGTCCCCGTCGGCGGTCCGAAGGTCCGGCCTGAAAGCTCTATCGAAAACGGGTCTAGCTGGTCTCGATCTCAGCCTCCACGCCTTTTGCCTGCACGAGCACCTGCTCGTCTTGAATGAACAAGGAATAGACATCGACTTTGCAGGTGCGATTCTGCACGGCACGCCCGCTCTCCGGATCGAACTGCCAGCCGTGCCATGGACAGATCACATATCCATGCCCGACCGAGCCTTGTCCGAGAAATCCGCCACGGTGGGGACAGACGTTGTCCATCGCATGGTATTGGCCGTCGATGTTGGCGACGCAGATCGTTCGTCCCGCCAGATCGAACTCTTTCACTTCCCCTTCGGCTGGCAGTTCTGAGATGTGCGCAATGCGTACAGGTTCGGACATCAACCGGAGTATATCGCTCCAGACCAGTTCGCGCCTGAAAGCAAAACCGCCGGTCGTAACCGGCGGCTGTGCTTGGTAAACTCGGCGACTACTATGCCTGCGGCTGATGGGTGCTTTCGGCGGCGCCGGGGGTGACCACGCCGGCGTCCTGCGCAATGCGTATGTTGCGCTTGAACTGGTCCAGCATGCCTTCGTCGAGCCGCACCTCAGTCGGCCGCTTCGCAAGCGACATCTGGTCGATCTTGTCCTGGAGCTTCAGGAGAGCGTAGAACAGGTTCTCCGGACGCGGCGGGCAGCCGATGACGTACACATCCACGGGCACGATGCGGTCAACACCCTGGAGAACGGAATACGTATTGAACGGGCCGCCTACGGACGAGCAGGCGCCCATCGAGATGACCCACTTCGGGTCGGGCATCTGGTCGTAAACCCGCTTCACAACCGGCGCCATCTTCAAAGTGACCGTGCCGGACACAATCATCAGGTCCGCCTGGCGGGGGCTCGGACGAAAAACCTCGGATCCGAAACGGGCCATATCGAAACGCGCGGTTGTGGCGGCAATCATCTCGATTGCACAACAGGCGAGGCCGAACGTCATGGGCCAGAGCGCAGATTTGCGCGCCCAGTTGAAAACATAATCGACCGAGGTGATGAGGAAATTCTTCTCGAACCTGTTCTGCAGCCAGCTCATGCAGGCCCCTTCCTACAGCGATTCGCGCGAATGATTGCTATGATTCTCACCTGCCCTGCACAGACCTGCCGTGACGAACGTCACAACCAGAGACAGGGCGAATTGCGGGGAATCTTCAGTCTAGGTCTGGGCGATAGCGCTGTCAACGCAGGCCCGAGGACGCGCGCATGAAGATCGAGGTACAGCGTGGAGACATCACCAACCAGCCTGACATGCAGGCGATTGTGAATGCCGCGAACACAGATCTGGTGCTGGGAGCGGGTGTGGCGGGAGCTATCCGGCGAAAAGGTGGCGACGAAATCGAAAGTGAGTCTCGCGCCAAGGCCCCTATCCATCTCGGGGAGGCGGTCCACACTACTGCCGGACGGCTGCCAAACCGGTTTGTCATACATACGGCTGCCATGGGCTATCGACCGGAGGATGAGCGTGTCCCCAAACGTCCGGGCTCGCTTTCGAGCGCTGCGATCATCCGAGACGCAACGCTGAATTCCCTGCGAATCGCAGACGAGTTGAAGCTGAACAGTATCGCATTGCCTGCGCTTGCAACCGGGGTGGGCGGTTTTCCAGTGGACGAGTGCGCGCAGGCGATGATCGTCGCTGCAATGTCGTTTCGTGAGTCGAATCCGGGCAGCAGTGTTCAGGTGATTAGGTTTGTCCTCTTCGACGAACACAGCTACCATGTTTTCCAGCAGACCCTGGCAACTTTCGATGAAGGCCAGCAACCTATGGCATTAGAGTAGAAAGGCGCTCCGGCTGAGGATGGATGTAGCGACCCCCGCAACAGCAACCAGGACTTCGTCCCACTCACCCTCTCGGGGATCCCAGATTGGTGGCGCCCACGCGTCCCTGGCCGCAATGGTCTTCTGGGGATTGTTCCTCCGCGTGGGCTACATTCTTGTGGCACATAGCTACAAGTTCCGCATCGGGCAGGAAAACTTCGGTTTCGGCTGGGAGACTGGGCGGATCGCCCGGTCCATCGCGCTCGGACAAGGTTTCAGCAATCCGTTTCATGGCGTCACCGGACCCACAGCATGGATCGCGCCGCTCTACCCCTATGTAGTGGGCGGCGTCTTCAAGGTCGCAGGCGTTTACTCGCATTTGTCGGCATTCATCCTGCTCACGATCAACTCGATCTTCTCGGCCCTCACCGCGATTCCCGTTTACTTCATCGCCAAAAAGTGTTTCGGTCCGCGTGTTGCCAAGTGGGCCGGTTGGACGTGGGCACTACTTCCCTACACGATGTACTGGGCGGTGCGTTGGATCTGGGAGACCAGTCTCACCGCGTTTCTGCTCGCATGCGCTGTCTGGATTGCCCTTGAGATCGAAGACAAGTCCACAAACCGCCGATGGGCGTGGTTCGGACTCGTTTGGGGCATCATCGCGCTGACGAACCCGGCTTGCATAAGCGTGCTGCCGTTCATGGGACTTTGGCTCTGCTGGCGGCTACATGTGCAAAAGCAGCCATGGCTCGTGCCCGCCGCCATCTCGGCCCTCATCTTCATCGCCCTCGTGACGCCGTGGACAATTCGTAACTACCAGACGTTTGGGAAATTTATCTTCATTCGCGGTAATGCGGGCGCCGAGCTGCGGATGGGCAACGGCCCTTATGCCAACGGAACCTGGAAGTTCTGGCTGCATCCGACGCAGAACGTGGTGGAGTTCGAGAAGTACCAGCGTATGGGCGAAGCGGCCTATGTAGCCGAGCGCCAGCGTGAGGCATTGGACTGGATCAAGCGTCGGCCCTTGCGTTTTCTACACATCAGCGCGAAAAAGGCGATCTATTATTGGGCCGGCGTCCCGCGCGGTTCGAAACTCGCCTGGCTGGCTCAGACCAAGAATTCCCTCTTCCTCGCCTCGTCGGTGCTGGCCTTCTGGGGTCTGCTGTTTGCTTTCATTCGCCGCAAGCGTAGCGTATTCGTTTTTGCTACGCTGATGCTGGTTTACCCGATAACCTACTACCTTGTTTTCCCGCACGCGCGTTATCGGCACCCGATTGAGCCGATAATGCTCATTTTGGGGGTGTACTTGATTTCCGAAACTCGCGAAGCACGCCGCAAGGCATGGGCCACCGCCACTGTGCAACGAATGATGACAGATGAAGCAGGCCGCGTGGCCTCGATGCTCTCCATCATCATTCCCTGCTACAACGAGCAGAAGACCATCCGCAACGTTGTCGATACCGTCCGGCGCGCTCGGTTGGCGCACGGCGAAGAAGACGAACTTGCGAAGGAAATCGTCATCGTTGACGACTGCTCGGTCGATGGCACGCGCGATGTGCTCGCCGAACTGGAAGAGGAAGCCAAGTACTTCGACGATGTGCGCCTCCGAATCGTGTATCACGATCGCAACCAGGGTAAGGGAGCGGCAGTACGAACCGGCATCCAGCATGCTACTGGAGACCTGGTCATCATTCAGGATGCGGATCTCGAGTACGACCCAGAGGACTTCCCCGCCCTGCTGGCTCCCATCCTGAAGGGACGCGCCGACGCAGTGTTCGGAAACAGGTTCCATGGAGGGGCCCATCGCGTGCTCTACTTCTGGCACTATCAGGCCAACCGCATGCTGACCCTCGTCTGCAACATGTTGACGGACCTGAACCTGTCCGACATGGAAGTCGGCTACAAGGTATTCAAGCGCGAAATCTTCCAGCACATGACCCTCAAGAGCAACCGCTTCGGCTTCGAACCGGAAGTTACGATCAAGACGGCCAAGCTGGGTTGCCGAATCTACGAGGTCCCAATCTCGTACCACGGCCGCACCTACGCGGAGGGCAAAAAGATCGGCTGGAAAGACGGCGTCGCTGCACTCTGGCACATGATCAAGTTCAGGTTCTTCGATTAGCTGCCACTGCGGTGAGGTCTGACCGTCGCAGTCATCAAGCCAAAATTGAAAACGCCCGGGCACGCCGCCCGGGCGTTCACATTTTGTGCGTTTAGACCGCAGCCGTTCTCTCGCCTCTGCGACGGCGGTTATACCGCATAGCGATGTTCATGTAGAACGAGCCCTCCGCCGTTGAAAAGCACATGACGAGGGCCTCTGTATCTTCACTGCCCGGAATTCCGCGCTCGTCCTGATGCACGTTCGGCGGACTTACCTTGAAGCTGTAACCCTGGTCGTTCAACGTCGTGACAGCGTTTCCGATCACCTGGTTCGCCATCTCGCAGATGGTCTCGCCGGCCACCTGGTCGGCTTCCGAAGGGTCGATATCGCTCAACTCGCAACCGGCGCTGTTGCAGGCGACTTTGAGCGCGACGTGCGGCTCCATATCGAAGATGATGCGTCCTTCGATGTCACCATTAACGGTGATCATCGCAGCAATCCCGCGGCGCCGATACACCTCTTCTTCCATCGAGAGGTCTTCGATCCGGGTAGTCGAACGCAAGCATTGCGCCAGCACCGCATCGGCGGCATTTATGAATGGCTGTATAAGTTCCATCCGCATCGGACTAGACTCCCGCGACCGTTGTGGTCGGCGCAGCCGCGACTGCGTCTTCACCCATCACATACTTGATCACTTCGTAGAGCACTTCCGGCTTCACAGGCTTCTGGACAAAGTGCTTCGCACCCTTCTGAAGCGCAGCCACAATGTTCTCCTGGTAACCGACCGACGACACCATCACGATGCGCGCTTCCGGATGCTGGCGCACGATCCTATCCGCCGCCTCAATGCCTTCCATCTGCGGCATGGTGATGTCCATCAGCACGATGTCCGGCCTGGTGCGGTCGTATTCCGTGATCGCGGTACAACCGTCTCCGGCTTCGCCGAGAAGTCTGCCGCCGAAGGCTTCTATCATCCTGGCCAGGTTCTTCCGCGCGAAAACGGAATCATCGACCACCAGGTACGTTACCGGTTGACGGTCCTTGCTGCGAAGCAAAGCCGCGAATTGCTCCATAAAACTTCCTCCAACTCTGGGTCGGCAAAAACCTACAGCTTGAGCGCGGTACCGCGGCCACGATCGGTCGCGCACTGCGCCTGAATTGTATTCGCCATGGCCTCAAGCGGCACAACGCGCAGCGCGTGACCGCGTTCGATCGCCGCCTTGGGCATTCCATATACCACGCAAGAATCCTCGCTCTGGGCCACGGTCATGCCGCCTGCGGCCTTGATAGCGCCCAAACCCTCGGCCCCGTCCTCGCCCATGCCGGTCATCAGGACGCCCATTCCCTGTGCACCGAATTCCTGCGCAACGGACTTGAACAACACGTCCACTGATGGTCGATGTCCGTTCACCTTCTCGTCATCGCTGAGCACCACCATGTCGCCCAGCGGCATGCGTTTGACCTTGATGTGACGGTTGCCGGGACAGACCAGAGCGCGACCCGCCACGAGGAGATCCCCCGATTGCGCTTCCTTCACCTCGATGCCGCAGCACTCATCCAGTCGGCGGGCAAACATCTCTGTAAAACCTTCCGGCATGTGCTGCACTACTACGATCGAACCCGGAAAATCCGGCGAAAGCTGCGACAGCACATACTGCACCGCGTTCGGACCGCCAGTCGAAACACCGATTGCGACGACTCTCGAGGGCGGCTTGCGCGTGGTCACGGACGACTTCGGAGTGGGAACAACCGGCTGAGCCACAATCTCGCGCAGCGGTTGTGGAACCCGGGTCTGTGCCGCGACTTTGATCTTCGCAACAAGCTCGGCGGCAATGGCCTCCATGTGCGCCGAGGCGGCGTCCTTGGGCTTGGTAACGAAATCGAATGCGCCCAGCGCAAGTGCCTTGAAAGTGGCCGATGCTCCCTGGACACTGTGTGAGCTGACGATGATGACAGGCAGGTGGTATTTGCGCGTAATCGCGCGCAGTGCCTCCATCCCGTCCATCCTCGGCATCTCCAGGTCGAGCGTTACGACTTGCGGGTTCAGTTCGGCGATCTTCCGCATCGCGAACTCGCCATCCATCGCCGTTCCCACAACCTGTATAGAAGGATCACGTTCGATGATTTGCGGAATCAGCTTCCGCATCAGTGCCGAATCGTCCACTACCAATACTCTTACAGGCTGCCTCATCCCTAAGCCCCCACCGGCTTTGCCGTGCTTGGGAGTTCCTGCAGACCAGTCCCGCTTTCCACAGTCCCGCTGGAATTCACCCTGGTTCGACCCAACCGCTCTACCACTGCGTTTACGTTCAGAATCAGTACAACCGTGCCGTCTCCAAGTATCGAGGCGCCGCTGACCAGATCGGTCGCGACAAGATGATCGTCAAGTGCCTTGATGACAAGCTCTTCCTCGCCAATGAGTTTGTCCACAACCAGCCCGAACTTGCGATCACCCACTGCTATAACCACTACGAAAGACCTTGAGGAGTGCGCTCCCTCCACATTGCGCGATGCAATGCGGCGCAGCCTTGCAAGTGGGAGCACGTACTCACGGAGCCGTATGACCTCTCGTCCGTCAACCCGGTGAATTTCGCCTTCGGTTGTCCTCGCGATTTCCAGCACTGAGTTGAGCGGCACCGCGTAGAGTTTGTCCGCAACGCGGCAAAGTAGCGCGCGGATTATGGCCAGCGTGAGCGGCACCTTCAGCAGAAACGTGGTTCCCACCCCGGGTTCGCTGTTGACCGTGACTGTGCCTTTCAGCCGCTCCAGGACGGTCTTGACCACGTCCATGCCGACCCCGCGTCCGCTTACCTCCGTTACCGCTTCGGCCGTACTGAAGCCAGGTGCGAAGATGAGGTCCAGTATGTCTGAATCGCTCATGCGCGAGGCTTCGGCTGCGCTGACGACCCGCTTCTCGATTGCCTTGCTGATGACCCGTTGCGGATCGATTCCACGCCCGTCGTCGTTGACTTCTATGACCACGTGGTTGCCCTGATGGTACGCATTCAGGCGCACCGTACCTTCGGCCGGCTTCCCCGCCGCAAGACGCTCGGCTGGAGATTCGATTCCGTGGTCCACCGCATTTCTGACGAGGTGCATCATCGGCTCGGCAAGAGCGTCGAGGACGCTCTTGTCGAGGTCCGTGTCTTGTCCCTCGACGACGAGCTTTACTTCTTTCGCTTCGAACTTGGCCAGGTCGCGAACGATGCGCGGCAACCGCCGGAACAGTTGCTCGACCGGCACCATGCGAATCTTCATCACAGACCGCTGTAATTCGTTCAGCACCTGCGATTGATACGCAAGCATGTCCGCGAACTTCACTCGCAGCGGGTCTTTGGGAAAGCGCTTCGCAAACTCGCTTACCGTCTGGTTGAGCATCGACTTGCCGATGATCAGTTCACCCACAAGATTGAGCACCGTGTCGATGCGCTCGGCATCTACGCGCAGAATGTTGTCCAGCGCCGCAGCAGAGGGCGCCGAGCGCTCAGCAGGCGCGACAGCCTGATCTGACATTGACAAGGCAGGTTGACCGGCTTGCTCGACAGATACCGGCTCCAAGACCTCAAGAACTCCTTCGGGAGGGGACATTGCCTCGCCATCCGCCACAATCTCCGGCGTCTCGATGGGAGGCAACTCGAGCACCGCGTCGACCTCCGGAGTACCTGATTGCGGCTGATCGTACCCCCTGACGACAACGTCCGCGGTAATGGATGGAATACGGCACTTGCGTTCGATCCAGTCGGCCTGCCGCTCTGTTGCAAGGACCGCCTCAACAGCATCGACCTGTGCCGCAGCGTCTTCCGGCCTTATTACGAGTACCTTGCCTGACTCTTGCAGAACATTACGCACCATCTGCGCGGCAGCAGAGCGCATGGCGCAGGCCGGGTCTATCTGAACTGCGACGTTGTACAGCGCAAGTCCATCGCGGCCCTGGTCGATGACGAGACGTTCGTATTCCGACCAGGCGAACTGCGGAGCGAAAGCAGGCACGGTGTTCGTCTGCGGATTGTCCCGGAGCTGGGCGATGAGGACGCGCAGAGCATCCGCCGAAGGCGGCTGTACATTGCTCCTGTAGGCCGCAAGCATCGACTCGAAAACGTCAGCAGCACTCAGCACCACTTGGGCTGCCGGGCAGTCCTTTCGAGCCGCAATCTCGGGGGTCAGCACGTCCTCGAGCTCATGGGCCAGTTCGCTCAACTCGCGCAGGCCACATGCGGCGGAGTCGCCCTTCAGCGTGTGAACTGTCCTGCGAATGGTGCGGATAATCTCCGTGTCGGACGGATGCTTCTCGAGCTCCATGCCTTCTTCGTTCAGCGCTTGCAGCAGTTCCTGCGCGCTCTCGAAGAAGAGATCACGAAGTTCGTTCGCCCGTTCATCGGAGAAGAATGTCACGCACCCACCTCTATCCGCTGATAACCGGTGCCATTGTTCTGATGGATCATGCGGAATCGGTCTGTCAGACCGAACAGGCTTTCCGCATGGCCCACGAACAGATATCCCTCGGGATTGAGACACCGGTAAAACTTCGAGATAAGGCGCTTCTGCTCGGCCTCGTCGAAGTAGATCATGACGTTGCGGCAGAAGATGATGTCGTTGCGCTGCGGAAGGAACTCGGCCTTCAGGTTGTGGAAGTCGAACTGTACCAGCTCTCGGACCGATTTCTTAACCTGGTAGCGGTCGCCAGTCTTGTCGAAGTAGCGCAGCCGGTACGTGTAGTCCACCGGCTCCATCTGGGACTCAGGATATGTTGCCTCTTGTGCCGTTCGCAGCACGCTATAGCTGATGTCCGAAGCGAGTATCTCCACCTTCCACGGCGGAGGAATCAGCGGCTTCGGGTTCGGCATGTCGAATGGCAGCGGGTTGCGCAGGTAGTAGTACGCAAGGGCGTCGCAGACGAGCATGGCCAGCGTGTACGGCTCCTGGCCGGTTGAGCAGCCCGCACTCCATATCCGCAACGACCAGTCACGCCGCGCCTGTTTGCGGTGCAGGACGTCTTCGAGAACGACCTTGTGAAACAGGTCCAGTTGCGGCTTGTTCCGGAAGAAGCTGGTCTCGTTGACGGTGAGATTTTCCAGCAGCGCGGCTAGTTCCTGCTTTCCGTCGCGGCTCGTCAGCAGCCTGTAATAGCTGTAGAAGCTGTCGAGACCCGTAGCCCGGAGCCGGCGCTGAAGGCGGTCCTGGAGGAAGTGCACTCGCCGCTCGTCGAAGTACATCCCGCATTCCTGGTAAACCAGTGTTTGCAGGAGCTTCATTTCGGGTTCGGTCAGCTGTACCTGTATGGAGGAAGTGGCCATGTATCCCTACACTGCAGCGGAATCCGCAATTTCAGTGATTCGTTTCAGTTCGCCGCCACGCAACAGCTTCCCGAGTTCCACCATGATGATGAGCCGGTTCTCTAGCTTCGCGATGCCGGTGACGTAGTTGACGTCTCCCTCTTCGAAGACGTCGGGAGGTGGTTCGATCTGTGACGGCGGAATTTTCAGGACCTCGCTTGCAGCATCCACGATCAGCCCAACCAGTTTGCCGTCGATCTCCGCTACCAGCACTCGGTTCTTCTTGCTTTTGGTAAGTTGCTTTTCGCCGAAACGCTTTCGCAGATCGACAACAGAAATGATCCGCCCACGGAGATTCATTACGCCTTCGACGCAGGCCGGCGCCTCCGGTACGGCGGTGATCTCCGGTACGCGGACGATTTCATGCACCAGCGAGATCGGCACGCCGAACGTCTCTGCGCCGATCCGGAAGCCTACGGTATGGACGTCCTTCCCCATCAGTGCCTCCCGTCAGGCGCGAGCCGTCATCACCTTGCGGCCACCCGGCGTACGCAGGTCTGCGCTCAGCTTGAACCGGTCCATGGCCTCCAGCAGCGAGCGCGACATCTTGGACATCTGCTCTGCGCTGGCCGCCAGTTCGGCTGAACTCGAAGTCGATTGCTGCACCAGTTCGCGCATCCGTTCCATCGCTTTCACGACGGCCTGGGTGCCCGAAGCCTGCTCTTCGACCGAGGAGTTGATCTCGTGCGTGATCTCGTTCAGGCGAGTAGTCGCCTTGGCTATCTGCGACGAACCGTGTGACTGCTCGTTCGTTGCGGCGCCGATCTCCTGCGCGAACTTGTAGACCTCTGTGACCACATTGCTGATCTTCCGCAGGGCCGAACTAAGGTCGTTTCCGAAGGCCAGTCCTTCGTTCACGATCGTCGTGCTCTTGTCCATGTTCTCGACGGCCCTGCGAACTTCCTTCTGAATGCTCTGGATCAGCTCGCTGATTTCCTTCGTGGACTGGGCTGATTTCTCCGCCAGTTTGCGAACTTCGTCCGCCACTACCGCAAAGCCAAGGCCATGCTCACCGGCGCGGGCCGCTTCGATAGCCGCGTTCAGCGCCAGCAAGTTCGTCTGCTCGGAGATATCGTCGATTACCTCGATGATCTTGCCGATGTCGTCGGCGCGCTGGCCGAGCACGTCGATGATGCCGGACGAAACCCTGATTGCATCGGTGATGCGGTTCAAGCCCTCGGTCGTCTTCTCCATGCTGCCGATACCGGCCTGGACTTCCTGCCGTGACCGGTTGGAGATGTCGAGCAGTACCTTCGCCGTGTCGGCAACGCGCTGAATGCTTGCGACCATCTCGTCGATGGATGCGGAAGTTTCGCTCACGCTGGAAGCCTGCACCTGCGTGCTCTTCACCATGTTTTGCACGTTGATGCTCATCTCGTGCATGGTGCTGGTGACTTCGTCGATAGCCGAAGCCGCCTGCAGGCTGACCTTCGCTGTCTCGTCGCTGGCGTTGGCCACCTGGTTCGAGCCGCTTGCCACCTGCGCCGCGCTGTCGCGCACGCTGGCAACGAGCGCCTGCAAACCTTCAGTCATGCTAACAAAGGCATTGCCCAGCGTGTCTCGGTTCGATCGCGGTTGGACTTCTCCGGAAAGGTCGCCGCCGGCGATTGCCTCCGATGCGCCGGCCATTTCCTTCAGGTAGCCGACCATCTTGTTGAAAGTCCGCGCCAGTTCGCCTATCTCGTCTTCGCGGTCGATATCAATCTTGTGCTCAAGCTCACCGGTGTCGCCGATTTCACGGGCAACGCCCATGAGTTTCTCGAGCGGCTCGGTAATGGCCTTCGACGTCCGGAAAGCAATCAGCGCGCCCATTCCGAGCACTACGACCATGCCGACTATCGTGATTACGAGCGTGATCGTGGAGGTAAGCTGATCGTTCTTGCGCCTGTCTTCAAGATTGCGGCTGGTTGCATCCACTACCTGCTGAACGAGGTCCCCCGTGGACTTTACCCACGCCGCAGGATTCTGGTTCAAATAGAAAATCTGGAGTTCGGCGACAGTCGCGTTGCCGGAATCGACCTGCTTGCGCTTCTCGATCATCGGCTTGGCGAACTCGTCTTCCCACTTCTGCCCAGCTTCACGCAGCCTGCTGAGTGGAGTTTTCTGGTCCTGGGTGGTGGCCTTTTCTTCAGCTTTCCGCAGCAGTTCCTTGTACCGGGCGACTCCGGCATTGAGATCGTCGATCTCGGATGTAACGCCGCTGAGCAGGTAGCTCCGCAGCATCAACTGGTTCTCCATCATCTGCAACCGCACCTGGTCGGCCGTCAGCGCCATGTCCAGGGACGCGGCGGTTTCAGCGCGGGCGCTATGCTCGCGCTGAATCGCGATGATGTTGATCACAAAGAGAAACGACGCAATTCCAAGAATTGCCGCGAAATTGTAATAAAGCCGTTTTGCGATACTCATTGCCGCCGCCTTTTACCGGGTCAGGAGTTGCCACCCGACGCTGCTTGGGGCCCTGAAGACCTGACGAGACAAGCGCCTCAGCCTGCGTTGGAGAAATTGAACTCGACGACTTGAGAAGTCTCCGAACCCGCTGGTTCGAAGCGCCACTTCTTCACCGCGTCCAGTGCAGCCTCGACGAGCAATGGATGGCCGCCAACCACTTTCGTACCTACCACCTGCCCGCCAGCAGCGATTGTGACCTGTATCTTCACCACGCCCGTCACGCGCATGCGCTTGGCCAATTCGGGATAGACGGGCGATACTTTGCTCCGCACCGCTCTTGTGTCTTCCGCAACTGCGCCTGGCAGCAGCACCAGCCCTAAGGCTGCCAAGCCGAGTGCACGGCGAATCATCGAGGCAAACATAAAGACTCCTATCGGGGGAGAGATAGTCACCCGCAGACGTGCACGGGTGTTGCCATGTATGTCTGAAGTTTGCCTGAGCGGCCGACTCGTCTGTAAGTAGCTGAATGTATTAGCGAAAACTTTAGTAACGCGACGGGCTTTTATGGCGTGCGAAGCGATCGCGCGTCTCACCGGACCGACTTCCAACGCAGTCTGTTCTCAGCTTGAGACGCATCTTGCAGAGACATCCGAGACCAACTAGGTACAGGCGTCTCAAATTTCTTGACTCAAATTGAGAAAGCAGAGTACCGTGCGTGTACTGTTGCACGAGTAAGCTCGAACTGGCGTCCCCGAATGCTCTCCGGAAACACGTCGCGCCCAACTCTGGCGAAGGTGCCGGAGACAAAATCCGAAACGCACGACCTCTCGCAAAACACGATCATCGAGTTCGCGCATGTGCTTCACTCCAAGCTCAGCCTGGAGGCTGTGCTGGAAACAATCGCTGAGAAGATGCGTGAATATCTCGATTGTGAGGCTGCGGCGGTCCTGGTCCGCGAGCGTGCCGGCAACGTCCTGAAGGCACTCAACGCCCGCACGCCCGAACTTGCCACTGGCGCTCGCGAACTTACGCACTCTTCCGCTGTTCAGGACCTCGTTTCCCAGGCGATATCTTCTCGCGGGCCGGCATTGGGGAGCGCGCCCGATTCGCTCGGTGGCGGCATCATCTTCGTTGTGCCACTCAACACCAGTCGAACAGAGGCGGCCCTTCTTCTTTTATTCGGAGACGGGCGGACTCTCAGCGAACAGCAGAAATCGCTATCGACCGTGTTGGCCGGACTTGGGGCATTCGCCATATCGAACTGCGAAGTCTTTGAAAGTAGCCAGTCGAAGGCGAACGAACTCCAGCAACTGCTGGATATATCGGCCGGACTTCACCGCGTCAGCGACCTGGACTGCTTCCTGCAACAGTTCCCTACGAACGCTGCCTCATTCCTCGGGTTCGAACGAGCTTTCATTGCGCTCCGGGAAGGCGATGGCTTTGTGATCCGGTGGATTGCGGAGCAAGGCACGCCGCAAGCGCTGCGGTGCCCAGTTCCGCGGTCGATAGCTGCGCGCATCCTGAGCGCACGCCAACCCGTTTGGAGCGACGACCTTCCAAGCGTGCCGGACTCCGACCAGGAGAAACCGGCAATCAGCATCAAGCAGTACGTCGCGTCTCCGCTCAAGAGCTCTGACGGCAACGTGCTGGGACTGCTCGCCGTCTTGGAGCGCTGCGACGGCAGGAGCATCGAAGCCGAGGACATTCGCCGAGCACAGGCGCTGGCTGCCGAAGCTTCCGTTGCACTCCAGGCGGTGCAGAACCTGCATTCGTCCGAGCAAAATCGCCGGCAGGCTGAAGAGCTGATTTCGCTGGCGCTTGAGTTGAACTCCTCATTGCGCGTGCCCAACATGCTGGCTCGTTTCACCGCACGCGCGGAAAGCATGCTGGGAGCGCGCGGCGCTGTGCTCGCGCTCGTTCACCGCAGCGACCTGAGGATAGTGGAGTTCAGCGACCCCAATCTCAAGAACTCGTGGCCGGTCATTCAAGCGCTGACGCCCGCGCTTTCCCAGGCGGCAAGGCGTTCGGACTCGCTTATCGCATCGGGCCCTACGGCCGAGATTCTCGGTTCCGAAGCCGCCAGTGCCACAGGTTGGGACGACGTCACCGTAGCCAAACTGATTTCCAGTAGCGGTGTTCTACAGGGAGTTCTCTGCCTGGTGAACCGGGGCGAATCGCTCGACCCGGAGAACGCGACGCTGTTGCAGGCCGTATGCGCCCATGCCGCTGTTGCAATCGAGAATTCCATCCTGTTCACGAGGATGGAGCAGGCGAACCGGCACTGGATTGAGATTTTCGACGCCATCACGGACTTCATCGTCGTTCATGACGAGATGCAGAGCATCCTTCGGGTGAACCGCTCGCTCGCGGACTTCATCGGAGTGAAGCCCCAGGATCTTATTGGGGTGTCCATCAGTGCCCTTCTCGCGATGACCGCCGAGCACGGGGCGCAAGGTTGTCCGTTTTGTCGCATCGAGTCCAGCGAGAGTGATGAGTGGCAGCACGCCGCTCTCGACCGCACGTACCTCGTTTCGACCTCGCGTATACACGGCACGGCGAACGAAGGCTCGCAGACTATCCACGTGCTGAAGGACATTACGGATCGCCGTGAAGCGGAGCGGCGTTACCGCGAACTGTTCGATTCCATCCAGGAAGGACTCTTCTTCTCCAGCCCCGACGGGCGGTTC
>Ga0196976_1000374_pt1 | contig 28732 bp, 25 predicted proteins | sample S3v_513CmetaG_FD_148644 | JGI IMG/M metagenome (GOLD analysis project Ga0196976, IMG submission 148644) | Soil microbial communities from Anza Borrego desert, Southern California, United States - S3+v_5-13C | ecosystem: Environmental > Terrestrial > Soil > Desert | place: USA: California... | reverse complement strand
CGTCGACGCTGCCGAGCGCCGACAGGAACAGCACCGGCGTCGGATCGCCGGTGGCGCGCAGGAATTCCACCAGCGACAGACCGTCCTTGCCCGGCAGCATGCGGTCGACGATCAGCACGTCGTAGGCGCCGCCGCCGGCCATGAACAAGCCGTCCTTGCCGTCCGAGGCGTGGTCCACGACATGGCCGCTCTCGCTCAGGCCCTTGACCATGTAGGCGGCGGCCTGGGCGTCGTCCTCGATCACCAGGATCTTCATGGCGGTCATCATACGATGAGGAAGGGAACGGGGGGAAGGACCCGGCGGCCCGAGGTCAGGCCCTTCCCCCGACGGGGCGCTCAACCCTGGGTGATGTTGAGCGCCACGAAACGTTGGTCGCCATTACGGTTGACCAGCAGCAGCACCGACTTGCGGCCCGCCTTCTCGGCTTCGGCGACCTTGGCCCGCATTTCGGCCGGGGTGGAGACCTGCTCGTTGTTGACGGCCACGATGACGTCGCCGGGCTTGAGCGGCACCTCGCCATCCTTGCGGTCGATTCCGGTTACCACCACCCCGGTCACGTCGTCGGTGATGCCGAAGCGCTGGCGGCTCGCCGGATCGACCGACTGAAGCTTGAGCCCCGCCACGTCGGCGGCCGACGGCTTGCCGCCGCCCTGGGCCGAGGCGAGCTTCTGTTGGTCGGGCATGCGGTCGACCTTGGCGGCCAGCGTCTGGTGCTGGCCGTTGCGCAGGATATCGATTGCCAGAGAACTGCCCTGCCTGACGTTGGCGACATGGCGGGTGACGTCGCGCACGCCGTCGGTCGCCTTGCCGTCCAGCGCCACGATCACGTCACCCGGCTTCAGGCCCGCGCGGGCGGCCGGCGTGTCGGCCACGACCTCCGCCACCAGCACCCCCTTGGCCGCCGGCAGGCCCAGCGTGTCGGCAAGCTCCGGCGTGATCTGCTGGATCTGCACGCCGAGCCAGCCGCGCTCCACGTGGCCAGAAGAGATGAGTTGCTCGATCACCGGCTTGGCCAGCGTCGAGGGGATGGCGAAGCCGATGCCGACCGAACCGCCGTTAGGCGAGAAGATGGCGGAGTTGATGCCGATCACCTGGCCCGAGGTGTCGAAGGTCGGGCCGCCGGAGTTGCCGCGGTTGATGGAGGCGTCGAGTTGGAGGAAGTCGTCGTATGGCCCCTGCTGGATGTCGCGGCCGCGCGCCGAGACGATTCCGGCCGTCACCGTGCCGCCAAGGCCGAAGGGGTTGCCGACCGCGATCACCCAGTCGCCCACCCGCGCCTTGTCGCTGTCGCCGAACTGGAGATAGGGCAGCGGCTTGTCGGTATCGACCTTCAGCACGGCCAGATCGGTCTTGTCGTCGCGGCCGATCACCCTGGCCTTCAGGGTTCGGCCGTCGTGCAGCGTGACCTGCACTTCGCTGGCCTTGTCGATGACGTGGTTGTTGGTGACGATGTGGCCGTCGGCGCCGATGATGAAGCCCGAACCGGCCGACATCGCCTTGTGCTTGGGCGGCCGCCCGCCCTGCTGGCGCTGCATGTCGTAGAAGCGCTTGAAGAACTCCTGGAAGGGAGAGTCGGGCGGCAGGCCGGGCATGTCCGGCATGTCGGGACCGGGGCCGGCGGCGTCCGCCACTTCCTGGGTGGAGGAGACGTTGACCACCGCCGGAATCACCTTGTCCACCAGATCGGCGAAGCTGCCCGGCAGGTTGCCGGTGGACACCGGGCCGGGCTGGATCGGGGCGGCGGCGAAGGCCGAGGGGGCAAAGGCGGGGGTGGTCAGGAAGGTCGCGGCCATCAGAAGGGCCGCGACGGCACCCATCCGGCGGCGCCGGGGACGCGCCGGAGCGGCGGGAACCTGGGAAGCGGAAGCCGGGGCCTGGAACATGTCTCGAATCTCCGTAAGCGGAACTCGTTGCCGAGGAAGGATATGGAAGCGGCGATAACGGGAGGGTTGCCGCCACATTAAAAAAAGTTCATGTGGGGAATGATCTAACTCCAAAGAGAGGGTGTTCAGCCTTTTCGCCGCCCGCCGCTTGCCCCTTTGCCCTTCCGGTCCCTCGCGGGGAGACTGGAGCGCTTGAGGTCACGATGCGGGAGGCGGACGATATGCGCGGCCCCCTGATCGCCCTGGCGGTTCTCGCCGTGTGCGGTGCCCTGGGCGGTGGTCCGGGCACGGCGTGGGCGCAGGCGCCAGCGGCGTTCCACGTCTCGCCCGCCGGCAACGACGGCTGGTCGGGCCGGTTGCCGGAGCCTGATGCCGCCGGCGCCGACGGGCCGTTCGCCACGCTGGAACGCGCCCGCGACGCGGCGCGCGACGACGCGGCCGTCAAGCATATCCGTCTGCGCGCCGGCACCTACCGGCTGGAGCGGCCGCTTGACCTGACCGGCGACCGCGACGGCGATCTTACCATCGAAGCCTTTCCCGGCGAGAGCCCTGTCCTGAGCGGTGGCGTGCCGGTGTCCGACGTCAGCCGCCGCGAGGACGGCAGTCTTGCCGTCCCCCTCGATCGCCCGCCCGGCCTGGACGTGTTCGCGGGGATGGAGCGGCTGTGGCCTGCCGCTTCGGGCGGTTTCACGCCGCTTGATCCCATCCGCAGCGGCTGGCTCATCGCCGAGGCTGCCGCCGATGGCGCCAATCGCTGGTCGTTCCGCTTTCGCAATGATAGCGTCGATCCGTCCTGGCTGAAGCCCGGCCGACTGATCCAGGTGATGGAGCGCGAGCGGCTGGCCGATGACATCATCGTCATCGACCGCGTGGACGACCGCACCATCCAACTCCAGTCCAAGGCGTGGTATCCCTTGCGCGACGGCAGCACATGGCGGCTCTTGGCACATCCCGGCGTCCTGAAGCACGACGGCACCTTCGCTTGGGACGACGAGATGGGGCAGTTGCTCGTCCGGCCGGGGAGGGGGCGGACAGGGGATATCGTGGTGGCGCGGACGGCGCCGCTGATCCGCATCGGGGGTGCGCGGCGCGTGACGCTGAGGGGGCTGACCTTCGCCCATGTCGCCCATGACGGGGCGGCGGTGGAGTTGGACGGCGCGTTCGAGCCGGCGATCACGGTCAACCGCTTCGTCGGCGTCGGCACGGCGGTGAAGGGCAGGGGGGTGGCCCGCGCGCTGATCGCCGGCAACGAGATGGCGCACCTGGGCTTGAACGGCGTGGAGCTGGGACCGGGCAGTCACCGCAACGCCGTGGTCGGCAACCACATCCATCACATCGGCGAGATTCGCAAGTACGCGGGCGGCGTCATGGCCTTTGGCGTCAAGGACAACCGCTTCGCCCACAACGACATCGAGTTTTCGGCCCGCTACGGCATTTCCATCAAGAACTGGAGCGACGACACCCGGAATTTGCGCAACGTGGTGGAGTACAACCGCATCCGCCACGTCGGCCGGGAAACCGCCGACGGCGGCGCCATCGAAATGCTGGGGCGCAGCGACATCGACACCCGCACCACCGTCCGCCACAACATCATCGAGCACACCGGCGGCCTTGCCACCGGCGGCGACGGACGCTGGTTGGACCGGCACAAGGGCTGGGGCGTATTCCTGGACGATCTGACCAACGGCGTGCTGGTGGCCGGGAACTTTTTCCGCGACACCGGGGCGGCGGCCGTGTTCATCCACGGTGGCGACCGCAACCGGGTGGAAAACAACATCGCGCTGCTGGAGAGTCCCGATGCCCGCTTCATCGGGTTGGCGTGGGCGCCGCGCGCCGGCGCGCCGGGTTACCTCTACGACAACGCGGTGGTGCGCAACGTGGTCGCCGCGACGGTGCCGGTGCCAACGTACTGGAGCAACGATCACGGCGGCTTTCCGGTGATGGGCCAGAACCTGCTGCACAACGTCGGCCGGTTGGCCAAAGGCGGCCCCAACGGCATCACCGATGCCAATTCGCTGCTGGCCGACCCGCGCTTCGTCGATCCGCGGGCGGGTGACTACCGGCTGGCGCCGGACTCCCCGGCCCACGGACTTGGCATCCGCGACCTGCCGTGGTCGCGCATCGGTCGGGCCGGCTGGCGGGCGTCGCCGGGTTTGCGGGTGCCGGACGGGGCACGGTAGGAAGCCGGCTTCAGAACGAGGCCGCCGTCATGCCGTTGGCCGGTTCCCCGTTGCCCGACAAAGCGACTTCGCCGCGCTGGACCGAAGCCTCGACCACCTGCACCGGGGTTCCCACACCCACCATGCGGAACAGCGTCTGGATATCGGCCGCGTGCATGCGGTAGCAACCCGACGAGGTGGCGCCGCCGATGGAGCGCGGCTCGTTGGTGCCATGGATGCGGATATACTGCCAGCCGAGGTCGATGGAGTAGGCGCCCATCGGGTTCTTCGGCCCCGGCCCCACCCGCTCGGGCAGCTTGGGGTCCTTGCGGCGCATTTCCGGCGTCGGCCGCCAGACGGGGTTGACGCGTTTGTTGACGACGTAGGTCGCGCCGGTCACCACTAGGTTGCGCGTGCGCCCCACCGCTACCGGAAACGTCCGCACCTTGCCGTCGGCGCTGGTGTAGTAGAGCTTCTTGTCGGCGATGGAGATGATGATGCGGTCCTGGCGCGGCGGCGCCTCCGGCACGGCCACGCCCACGTCCGGCTGGGACGGCGCGGGAACGGGGTCGGTGGCGGGGGCGGGGGATACCACCACCGCCACCGCCGGTTTCACCGGCGACGAAGGCGGGGCGGCGGCCGGGGCCGAGGACGGAGAAGCGAAGGAGGCGCCGGTGGTGGACGGCAGGCGGGCCACGAAGCAATCCGTACCGGCGGCTTTCAGCTGGCCGCATCGCTCGGCAAGGTCCACCGACTCCGCGGGCACGCCGTACATCGCCAGATAGGTGCCGCGCCCGGCCAGTTCGACGGAGCGGATGGATGGGGACAGTCCCGCCATCTCCTCCGGATGGCGCCGCGTGAGCCGCCGCCAGCCGTAATGGGCATCTTCTTCCTTGATGTAGTAGCCCAGGCGCAACGCTTTCGCATCGGTATTCCCGAGAGCCGCCGGACGGGCGCCCACCACCTCGGTTCGTGTCGGCTTGGGCTCGGAGGGCGTGGCGTCGGCGGGGATGGCCCAAGCCTGGGCCGAGACGAGAACCGCGAGCAAACCACCGAAATGCCTGATAACCATGACCCAGCCTCGAAATTCGCATCCTGTGCCGAACCGGCGGGTACGTTATTGATTCCAGGAATAAATAAAATATAAACAAATTTTGTCCGGGATTGGTTAAAATCTTATGCGGGTGCCCGATAGCAGCGACAGACAGCGGCTTAATCCAGCCCCTGCGACAATATGCGCAGTGCGCGCGTGCTTCAGAGACGCCCACGCTGCCCGCGCCAGAGCGTCCCGGTCGACCGCCCAGAGCTTGAGCCGGGGTACCGCCACGGCGGTGAAGTCGGCCCCGACCGCCACGGCCTCTCCCCAGATGCCCCTGCCCAGATCCTCGGCAAGGCAACCGCGCGCCCAGGCCAGCACCGGCACCCCTGCCGCCAACGCCTCGAACACCACCACCGGCTGGGCCTCGTTGCGGGTGGGAAAAACGAACACATCGATGGTGCGGTAAAAGGCGTCCTTGTCGCCATCGAACAGCGGCCCTCGGTAATCGAGCGCGTCGCCGAACTCGCGGATCGCCCCGGCGATAACCTCGCGGTCGGCCACCGACAGGCCCGGCCCGGCCAGCACCAGCCGCGCCGCCACTCCTTCGGCCCGCAAGGCCCGCAGGAGGTCGAACAGCACGTCCAGCCCCTTCTCCCGGCACAGGTTGGACAGATGGCCCAGGACCAGGGGGCCGTCGCGCGACACCGCCACCCTGGCGGCCGGCGGAGTGAAGATGGCGTTGGACACCACCAGACAGCGCCGCACCTGGGGATATAGCGCCAGGAACTCGCGCCGCATGGTCCGGCACAGCACGATGTGCCGGGCGTGTGGTCCGGCCAGCAGGGCCAAGAGGGTCATGCGGGCATTGCGGCGGGTAATGTGGGCATAGGTGTGGTAATGGATGAACAGGCGGTAGCCCAGCCACCGCGCCAGCCCGGCCAGCAGGGCGGTATAGAGCATGCCGACCCCGCCGTCCGCCGGCAGGTAGGCCCGCCGCCCGCGTCGGCCGGCGTTTCCCACCAGAACCGCCGCAGAGCCAATAACGCGAAGCATCTTTTCGATATGGTAACGAAACCCGCCCCGCGTAAAGCCCGGCGAGGTGTTGACCATCCGCACCGGCACATGGGCGCGCAGCCGCTCCACCATCAGCGCGGTGACGCGGGCCATGCCGTGCATCGGCGGCGGCAGAGGGCCGATGACGACAACGATGCCCGTCCGCCCCTTGCGGTTTTCCCCGGTGGAAGGGGAGGAAAAGAGGCGCGTATCCGGCATTACCGCTCCCGCACCGTCAGCGGTTCGCCGGTGTCGGCGCGGTGGGGGGCGAGTGCCGCCAGCACCTTTTCCACCCCCTGGACGAAGAAGGCGGTGTCGGCCAAGGGGGCGAACCGCGCCGTGTTGATGGCCAGTCGCCGCCACTCCGCCTCGTCGTGGCCGACGCGCAGCATCAGGTGCGCCATGCCCTCGGCGTTGTCGGGCTCCACGACGTAGCCGTCGACGGCGGTGCGGACCAGGATGTCGCGCGCACCGCACACGTCCGACAGGATAGCCGGCACGCCCATGGCCAGAGCCTCGTTGACCACCAGACCGAACGGTTCGTAGACGCTGGGCAGCAGCAGGCAGACGGTGGAGGCCAGGGTCTTGGCCAGAGCCTCGGCCTGGAGGAAGCCGCGGAACCGGACGCCCGCGATGCCCCGTTCCGTCACCATGGCGCGCAGGCGGTCTTCCAAAAGGCCAGAGCCGCACAGGTGCAGCCCCCGCGCGGCGTCACCCGCCAACCGGCGGTACCGCTCATAAGCCTCCAGCACGCGGTGGAGGTTCTTGTCCGTGACGAAACGGGCGATGACGGTAAAGTGTCGTTCCGCATACGCAACGCCGTCGGGGGCCGGCGGTGCGTCGGCCAGCCGACGTATCCGGTCGAGCGACACGGTATCCACGCCGAGAAAGATGCGATTCTCGGGAATGCCCAGCAGGCGCAGATAATCGCGGGTGCGCGGACTGCCGGCCAAGGCCGCGCGGTAGGGGCTGTAGAGCACGGTCTTGCTCATCTCGCGCCACAGCCGGCGTGGCCGGTCGTCGAACTTGGAAGCCTGCATCGTCACCGGACTCTTGCCCGCCAGCCGCAACGACGCGGCCAGGAAGAAAATATCCGGCCGTTCATAGTTGGCGAGGAAGACGGTACGCGCCCCCACCTGCCCGCACACCTTGCGCAAGGCGCCGAGGCGCTGGCGCCAAGGCACTTGGTTACGGGTCTGGCCGGGGAACAGGGTGATCTTGCGGAACCACCGGCCATCGCCGCTGCGGGCCCAGGCGTAGACGTCGCTGGACGCGGCGACCTCTATCCCTACGATATCATAACGCTTCCCCAACGATTCACCGACCGCCTCGCAACGGTCCATGTGGTAGGGGCCGAAGCTTTCCCAGATGAAGGCCAGGGCGGGCTTACCGGGCATCACTTCCCTCCGCCGTCCGCAGCAGCCGCGCGTAGCGTTCCAGCACCACCCGGCGACTGGCGTTGGCTTCCACCCAGGCACGGCCGCAATGCCCCATCAACCGGCGACGCTCCGGATCGTCGATCAGCGCGATCACCGCGCGCGCCAGCGCCTCGGGTTCGTTGGGGGGAACGCAAAGAAAAGCGCCGGTGGCCTGCGCCAGCCGGTCGAGCGTGCCGCCTGGCAGCGCCGTGGCGACCAGCGGACGGCCCGCCGCCAGGATCGTCACCACCTTGCCCGGCATGGCGAAGGCCGCCCCCTCCGGGCGTTGCGGCACCAGATGGATGTCGCCTTCGGCCAGTCCCTCGTTCAGAAGGTCCCTGGGACACAGGGGCCGGAACGTCACATTGGCGAGGCCGCGCTCAGCCGTCATGGCTCGCAAACCCTCCTCCATCGGCCCGCCGCCGCGCAGGATCACCGGTACCTCCGGCCGCCGTCCCTGGAGGATGGCGGCCATGGCCAGCACCTGCTCCAACCCCTGCTTGCGGGCGAAGGCGCCGGAGTAGAGCACCGTTGGCGGTCGATCAGGCGTGGGTTCCAGCGGCATGATGGTGTCGGTGTCGACGTGCGGCGGGATCACCTCGATGGGCACGGTGACGCCCAAGCGCCGCAGCACGTCGCGCATCGGTTCCGACAGCACCGCCACCGCGTCGGCCCGGTTGAGCACGGCGCGTTCCAGCCCGCGCAGCATCGCCAGCCGTGCCCCACCCGGCGCCATGCCGAGCGCGGCCGCCAGCCCCGACTGGATGTCGTGGACCAGCACCACGAGGCGACCGCCGCGCCGCCGGCCGCCCACCGCCGCCATGACCATCAGGATCGACGGGCACAGCGCCAGCACCGCCGCGTGGCGATCGACCCGTCCGCCCAACAGCGCGCGGGCCACGCCCAGCGTCAGCATGCTTTCGAACACCAGCCGCGCCCTCATTCCGCCGCCTTTGGGCGGGACGGTAGGCAGGCGCTCGATGCGTACCCCCTCGATCTCGGTGGAATCGAGCCGGCCGTCGGCGTAGCCGTCGAGGACCTTGAGGTCGGGATAGTAGGGGCGCGCCGTCAGTACCGTGGTGTGGCAGCCGGCTGACGCGAAGCCGGTGGCCAGATCGGTGACCATGGGGGCGCTGCCGGCCGGTTCTGGCCAATAGGACGGGCTGACGATCAACAGGCGATCGGGAATGGTCACGACACCTTCCGCCGCTCCGTCGCCGTGGCCTCGTGGTCGAGGAACCATTGATAGGTCCGGCGGATGCCGTCTTCCAGGCCGATGGCCGCTTGCCAGCCGGTGGCGGCCAGCCGGCTCACGTCCATCACCTTGCGCGGATGGCCGTCGGGGCGCGACGGATCGGTGACGAAGGCGCCGTCGTAGCCCACCACCCCGGCCACCAGCCGCGCCAGATCGAGGATGGCGATGTCTTCACCGGTGCCGACGTTGATGATCTCGGGCGCATCAAAGAACCGCATGAGGTGGACGCAAGCCGCCGCCAGATCGTCCACATGCAGAAATTCGCGCCGGGGCGTGCCGGTGCCCCAGATGACGACCTCTGGCGCGCCGGTTTCCTTTGCGTCGTGGATGCGGCGCATCAAGGCGGCCAGGACATGGCTCGTTTCGACATCAAAATTATCACCGGGGCCGTAGAGGTTGGACGGCATCAGGCTGATGACGTTGAAGCCGTGCTGGCGGCGGTACGCCTTGCCCATGGTGATGCCGGCGATCTTCGCCACGGCATAAGGTTCGTTGGTCGGCTCCAGCGGGCCGGTCAGGAGATAGTCCTCCTTCATCGGCTGCGGGGCGTGCTTGGGGTAGAGGCAGGACGAACCGAGGAACAGCAGTTTTTTGACGCCGCTGCGGTAGGCGGTGTCGATGACGTGGGTCTGGATCAGCAAGTTTTCGCGGATGAAATCGCCACCGTAACGATCATTGGCAATAATGCCGCCGACCTTGGCCGCCGCCAGGAACACGTAATCGATCCGCTCCGTCGCGAAGAGACGTTCCACCGCCGACGCCTTGGTCAGGTCCAACTCGGCGTGGGTGCGCAGGGTCAGGTTGGTGAAGCCATCGGCCCGCAGACGGCGGACCAGGGCCGAACCGACCAGCCCGCCATGGCCCGCCACGTACACCCGGTCTTCAGCACGCATCGTACCAACCCTCCTCCAACGGAGGGGGCTTCGCCTCGCCCTTGGCCCCCAGATTCTCGACGTACCATGCCACGACGCCCGGCAAGCCCTCGTCGAAGGGAATGCCGGGCTCGAATCCCAGGGCGCGCAACTTGGCAATGTCGGGGCAGCGGCGCAGAGTGCCGCCCGCCGCCGGTTCTCCGGGAACCACCTCGGCCTCGCGACCCAACTCGCGCATCACCTTGCGCGCCACCTCGGCGATGGGCAACTCCTCGGGGTTGCCGATGTGGTAAATGCCGCGGTGCTCCGCCCGGTCGATCACCACCATCAAGGCATCGACGAAATCGTCGATGTGCATGAAGGCGCGGGTCTGGCGGCCGTCGCCTTGGATCGGGAAGGGAACGAGGCCTTGCGGGTGGGCGGCGATCCGCGCCACCGCCTGTTCGACGAACTGCGGGATGACGTGCTCCCAGCCCATGGCGGCGCCATAGACGTTGTGCGGGCGAAACACCACCACCCGGTCGAAATTCCGGCGCGCGTAGTTGAGCGCCAGAAGCTCGGAGATGAGCTTGCTGCCACCGTAGGAATAGCGCGGGTTCAGCACGTCCGGGATCGACAGCGGCGCCGTTTCGTCGGTCGGCACCTCCGGCGGGGTCTGGTAGACCTCCGACGAGGAGGCGACGAACAACTCGCCCACACCGACCCGCCGGCAGGCATCCAGCACCGCCAGCATGCCGCGCACGCCCACATCCAGTACCAGGGCGGGGCGTTGATAGAAGTTTTGAGTGCCGTTGACGGCGGCGAGATGGAGGATGCACTCCATCCCGCGTGCGGCCTTGATCACCGCTTCGGTGCAGCGGACGTCGGCGTTGTGGAACTCGATGTCGTCCATGACGCCGACGAGCCGCGTCACCGACCCGCGTGAGCCGTTATCCAGCACGCGGACGGTATGCCCTTGCTCCAGCAGGCGTCTGACCAGAGCGGCCCCGATGAAGCCGGCCCCGCCGGTGACCAGGTAATGGGTCATCTCACCTCACGCGACGTGCGCGAAACTCGCTCTCCCGTGGCTGCCGAGAGCCACGTAGCTGGTTCCCTCCGGCAGTTGGAGGTCGAAGCTCGTGAAATTGTTCCAGAAGTCATAGATGATCCCCGGCCGCTCCATGGTTTCGGCCAACTGGGCCACCGGCATGGCGGCGAAAACGGGATGGTTGTTGAGGATCACCGCCAGATGCGCGCCCGACAGCGCGTCTTCCAGGCTCGCCGCCGGCTTCAAGCCGAAACGATGGATGCCGTCAGCCGAGACCACGGCGTCGTAGCCGCGCCAGATGGCGTTGGGGAAGCCGGCCTTCAGCGCCTCGAACACCGGCTTGGCCATGGTGCCGCGCAGATCGTCGGTGGCGGGGCGGCCCTTGAAGGCGAGGCCCATCAGGGTAATCACTGGCCGTTCCGGGAAGCCCTGGAGCGAGGATGTCAACTGGCGCAGGAAATGGGCGATCTCCACCGGCTGGCGCTCGTTCACCCGCCGGCTGGCCGGGGTGATGTCCAGCGTCACGCCGAACTGGGCGGCGCTTTCCGCCAGGATGTGCGGGTCCTTTTCCAGACACGGGCCGCCCACCGGGCCGGGTAGGGCCAGATTGGTGCGCGGATAGCCCAGCTTGCCGGCGCGCACCACCTCCGCCGCGCTGATCTCCAGCCGGTCGCACACCCGCGCGATCTCGTTGGAAAAGGCGAAGACCACGTCGCGGTAGGTGTTGTCCACCAGCTTGATCAGTTCCGCCGTCTCCAGCGACGCCACCTTGACCGTGGTGGGGGTGAGAAAGCTGAACATCTGCGCGGCGCGGGCCGAGGACTCGGGCGTCAGGCCGCCGACGATCTGCGGCAGTTCGGTCAGTTCCACCAGCGCCTTGCCTTCCAGCGTGCGTTCCGGGCAGACGGCGATGTCGAAGTCCCGGCATGTGGCGGCCAGGGTCGGCATGACGATGGCGCGCGTGGTGCCCAACTTCACGGTGGAGCGCATGATCACCATATCGCCCTCGCGCAGCACCTCGGCCACCTGCCGTGCCGCCGCCTCCACCATGTCGGTGCGCACCCGCCCGCAGGCATTCAGGGGCGTGCCGACGGTGATGATGTAGACGCTGGCGTCGGTGCGCGCGTCCGGGGCCTTGCCGAAGGTGAACTGGCCGCGGCCGATCACCGATTTCAGCTTTTCCGGCAGGCCGGGTTCGTGAAAGTGCGGGTCGCCGCTGGCCAGCTTGTCCAGCACCTCGTCGCGAATCTCCACGCCGTGAACCCGGAAGCCGGCATCGGCCATCGCCGTGGCCAAGGTGAGCCCGACGTAGCCAAGGCCCAGCACGCAGATGTTTCGATCACGATAACTTTTTGGGAGCATGTCGGTATCCAGTTGTCCCTGACGTCGGCGGATATTCTCTTTGGCTTGGGCAGTAACAGCGTAGTCTTGGGGGAGATCGACAAGACAATCGCTGCCAGTAACACCGTGGGCCATGTGTCAGTTCCGCAACACCCCATCCAAATGTTTTCCATCACGGGGCAACAAGCCCAACCATTGAAAAGTTTAATCCCTTCGCCCGGCACTCTCTTTACGGCGACTCCAAAAGCGCACGCACACGGCTCAGCCGCACCAGCCCGGTCATCGGCAGCAGCAGGCCGTAAATCCCGATCAGAACCGCACCGGCGATCAGGAAAACCGACCATGGCGGCAACGTCAGGCGGGGCAAAAGGAGAAGAACGGCCACGGCCGCCACCCCGATGGCGGTGGCGGCGCGGACGAAGATGCCGATGGGCAGGCGCCCCACTGTCCGAAGGTGGAGGGCGAGCATCCCGATGAAGCTCACCACCTCCGCCGCCAGCGTTGCCGCCGCGGCACCCTCGATTCCCCAACGGGGAATGAGCACGATGTTGAGAGCCGCGTTCGTCACCGCACCGGCCAGCATGGCGACCATGTAAGCCTTCTGGCGGTGCCACACCAGGAGCGGGTTACCCAATGTCATGTTGATGAACACCAGGGCACCGGCCGCCATCAGCAGCCGTAGCGCCGGAGCCGCCTCGACGAAGCGGGCGCCGAACACCACCCACAGAATCTCCGGCGCCAACAGCAACCCGCCCGCCGCCATCGGGGCGCCGACCAGCGCCATGGCGGTGGCGTAGGCCGCCATACGCCGCCGCATCGCCGCGAGGTCGCCGTGGGCCGACGCCAGGGCGGGCAGAAACACGTTCATCACGATGCCCGCCACCATCCCGACCAGCAGCAGTACCTTGTAGGCGGCGGCATAGAGCCCGACCTGCTCGCGTGGCGCCATGAAGCCCAGCATCACCATGTCAAGATTCTGGTGAACCGCCCAGGCGACGAGGCTGACCGCCAGCGGCGCCGTCGTCACCAGCATGCCCCGCCACAGGGCGGTGTCGATGCGCGGCCACGGCACGGCGAAATCCCGGATGTAGCGCGCCAGCATCAACAGCGCGTTGATCACCAGGGCGGCGGCCGTCACCGCCGCCGCCGTCACCACGTCGTCGGGACCGCGCACCAGCATCACCACGAGCATCATGTTGAACACCGCCGCGCCGATCTCGCGGGTGGCGATGACGCCCATGCGCTCGATCCCCTGGTAGACGAAGTCGAGCGTCAGTGCTCCGGCGAGAAGTTGCGTCCCCTGCACCAGCAGCACCAGGCGCACCACACCCGGCGGTTCGATCGTCGCCACCACCAGGGCGTAAGCGGTGTAGACCGCCCCCGCCAGCAGCAGCCGCAGGGTGAGGATGTTGGCGGCCAGACGGGGCACGCGGGCGGGGTCGCGGGCGATCTCCCCCACTGCCCAGGTGGACAGGCCCAGGTTCACCATCAGGGCGAAGTAGGCAAGCAAAGCGCCGCCGAAACCGAGGATGCCGTAGTTCTCCGGTCCCAGCGCGCGGGCCAGCCAGCCGGTGGTCACCAGCCCGGAGGCGACCACCACCACCTTGCCCAGCGTCATCGCTCCGAGATTGCGGGCAAGGCGGCGGTGGGGTGGGGTGGCGGAGGCGCCGGGCGCACCACGGCGCGTGGTCATGCCCGCCTCAGTTCACGTAATACCGGCCATACCCGCCCTGGTACCGGCCGCTGTCGGGGAACTCGTACTGGGCATTCTTGCGCAGATCGACCTGGGTCAGCAGCACGCCGGCCACCACCCCGCCGGCGTCCATCACCTCCTTCAGTCCGTCCAGCACCACCTCGCGCCGTGTGCGGCCCCACTGGACGATGAACACCGTCTGATCGGCCAGGGCCGCCAGCAGCTTGGCTTCCGACACCGCCAGCACCGGCGGGCTGTCGAGCACCACGAGGTCGTATTCGGCGGCGAGCCGGGTAGCGAGGTGCTGCATGCGGGTCGAGCCCAGCATGTCCTGCGGCAAGGCCGCGCCGTGCCCTGCCGCCATGAAATGAAGGCCGGTGCGCGGGTCCTCCTGGATGGCGTCCTGCGGCAGGCAGGCGCCGGTCAGCACCTCGTAAAGCCCGCGCTCGTTGGCGAGACCCAGGAGGTCGTGCAGGCTTTTGCGGCGCAGGTCGCAGTCCACCAGGATCACCCGCTGTCCCGAGCGAGCCGACAGCCGGGCAAACGCGGCGGCCACCGTGCTCTTGCCTTCACCGGGCACCGACGAGCCGAACAGCACCACCTTGAGATGGCCGCCCGAGGCCAACAGCAGGCTGGTGCGCAGACTCTGCATCGCCTCGGCGAAGGCTGACAGTGGCCGGTCGAGCACATAGTCGGCGGGGCGGCGGCGGCCGAAACCGGCACGCCGGGCGACGCTCGGCACCAGACCGAAACTCTTGACGCCGGTCAGCGCCTCCACCTGATGCGGGCTGCGGAAGCCGCGCTCGAAATGCTCCAGGAGGAAGGCCAGCATCACGCCCAAACCACCCGACGCGATCAGGCCAAACAGGGCGATGGCCTTTTTGTTGGGCTCCGACGGCAGCATGGGCACTACGGCGCGGCTGACGACGCGGGCGTCGGCTTGCTGGATATCCTGTTGGGCGGAGGTTTCCTGGAAGCGCTCCAACAGGGTCTGGTACATGGTCTGGGTGGTGGCGGCGTCGCGCTCCAGCGTTTTCAGCACCACGCCGGCCTGTTGCTGCTCGTCCACCTGCCCGCGCAGTTGATCGAGGCTCTGGCGCAGCGCCTCCTCCCGCGCGCGGGCCACATCCGCCTCGGTGGACAGGTTTTGGACGATCTTGCTCACCTCGCCCTGGATGCGTCCCTGCACATCGGCGAGTTGGGCACGGGCGGCGACGATGTCGGGGTGGCGCGGGCCGTAGCGGTCGGACAGCTCCGCCACCCGGCGCGCCACTTCCGCCTCCTGACCGCGCAGGGTCTGGACCAGCGGCGAGGCCAGCACATCGCCGATGGCGCCGGGACCGCGCGACGATTTGGCCAGCCCAGCCACCTCGCGGAACTTGGCCTCTGCCGTTTCGCGTTCGGTGCGCGCCACCACGTAGCGGGTGCTGAGTTCGGCCAGTTGCTGGCTGAGCATCGGCGACTCGCCGGCCGTGGTCAGCCCGGCCTTGGCGCGGAAGGCTTCCACCGCGTCCCCGGCCCGCTTGGTCTCGTCGCGCATGGTGGTCAGCCGTTCTTCCAGCCATTGGGTGGCGCGGCGGGTGGCCTCGAACTTCTCGTCGAGCTGGTCGACAAGGTACAGGTTGGCGGCCGTGTTGGCGATTCGCGCCGCCTTGCGCGGGTCTTCGCTGTCCACCGTGATGGCCATGACGAAGGAGCGGCCCTGCGGGCGCACACCCATGCGGTCGAGCAGGCTGTCGACCACGGCGTTGCGGACGCGCTCGCGCTCTTCCTCTTCCGATAAAGCCACCTTGGCGGTGTCGCGGCCGCGCAACCCATCGAGCCAGGCGCGCGGTATCCAGTTCCGGGGATCGAACCAGGAAGCGAGGCTGAATCCAGGGGGGCGCAAATCGGCGTTGAACTCGGGATCGTTCACCAGACCCAGCTTGTCCACCACTTTCTCGGCGAAGGCGGAGGACTGGAGAATGGCCACCTCGCCCTGCATGGCGGCGAGATCGGGGGTGATCCCGGACAGCACCGCCTCGAAGTCGATCACCTCGGTGCGGCGGTTTTCCAGCATCACCAGCGCCTCGCCGGTGTAGAGGGGCGTCATCCGCATCGCCGCGAATACCGCCAGCGCCGTCCCGATCAGGGCGAACAGGCCGATCAGCCAGCGGCGGCGCCACAGGATGCCGACGGTGCGGCGCACGGCGCTGGCCGCCGCCTCCGGCAAGGCCGGACGCCGGACGCTTTCCGACGAGGGACGCCGGGTGGGCGGATCGTATGATTGATTGTATGACTGGTTGTATGACTCCGGGGCCGCCAAGGCGAGAACCCTCCGCCGGGTAACGTGAAGTCCCGCCGTGGAACAGTCGAACCAAGGGATTGATCCCGCCGGCCCGCCGCCGCATTCTCGGGATCACCGAATGGGGGAGGCTGGCATGAGCGGGGCAGGCGGGGATTGGTTGGGCACCTTCGCGGCGCTGGCCCGGCTGGAACCGGCGGCGCTGAAGCTCCTTCAGGACAGCGTGGTCCGGGCCGACCTGCCGCGCGGCGCCGTGCTGTTCGAGCCCGGTGCCTTGTGCCGCAACTACCTCATGGTGCTCGACGGCTCCGCCCGCGTGCAGATGGTGGCGGAAAACGGGCGGGAGATCATTTTATACCGGGTGGCGCGCGGCGGCACCTGCGTGCTCACCACCTCGTGCCTGATGACCGAGGCGCCCTACAACGCCGAGGGGGTGGCCGAAACCGAGGTGTCGGCGCTGGCCCTGCCGTCCGGGCCGTTCCACCAGCTTTTAGCCCAATCCGACGTGTTCCGCCGCTTCGTCTTCACCTCCTTCGGCACGCGGATCACCAGCCTGCTAACGCTGCTGGAGGAGGTGGCGTTCGGGCGTGTCGACCTGCGGCTGGCCCGCTTTCTGCTGGAACACCGCGACGCGCGGAGCGAGCTGCCCATGACCCATCAGGCGCTGGCGGTGGAACTGGGCACGGCGCGCGAGGTGGTGAGCCGCCAGTTGAAGGAGTTCGAGCGCCAGGGCTTCGTGACATTGAATCGCGGCTGCATCGCGGTGGCGAACGCGGACGAACTGGCCCGGCTCTGTGACTAGGTTACAGACGGGCTGATCCAGCTTGGAGTTTAATGGCGGCTGGATTTAACCGAAGTCAATGAGGTCTTCCATGAGGAACGTCGGTAGCGTCGACCGCGCGCTGCGCGCCATCGTCGGCATTATCCTGATCGCCCTGGTCTTCGTCGGCCCGCAGACCCCGTGGGGATGGGTTGGGCTGGTGCCGCTGCTCACGGCGCTCATCGGTTTCTGCCCGGCCTATCTGCCGCTGGGCATCAAGACCTGCCCGGTCGAGCCGAAGTAATACGGACAGCGCCAGAGCCGGAAACGAAAAAACGGTGCCTCGATCGAGGCACCGTTTTTTCGTGTTCCCATTTTCTGCCGATCACCCGCGCGGCGCGTGCTTGTTCAAAATGCGCTGGAGAGTGCGGCGATGCATCTTCAGGCGCCGCGCCGTCTCGGAGACGTTGCGGTCGCACTGTTCAAAGACGCGCTGGATATGCTCCCACCGCACGCGGTCGGCCGACATCGGGTTATCCGGCGGCTCGGGCAGCACGCGGCCATCGGCGAGAAGGGCGGATTCCACGGCGTCGGCGTCCGCCGGCTTGGGCAGGTAATCCACCGCCCCGGCCTTCACCGCCGCTACCGCCGTGGCGATGTTGCCGTAGCCGGTCAGCATGACGATGCGGGCGTCGGGGCGGGCGTCGCGCAGGGCCTTCACCACGTCGAGGCCGGAACCGTCGCCCAGCCGCAGATCCACCACCGCGAAGGCAGGGGCCGCTTCCTGGGCCAATTCGATACCCATGGCGACGGTTTCCACCGCCACCACGTCGAAACCGCGGCGCTCCATGGCGCGGGCCAGCCGCGTGCGAAAAGGCGCGTCGTCGTCCACGATCAGCAGGCTGCGGGCGGCATCGCCCGTGAACGTCAGCTTTGGGGCCTCAACAGTCTGACCTTCCTCGGGTACCATTTTCTTCCCCGGTGCCTCCTTAAGATCCCGATGGTTCTTTACCAAAACAACCGGCAATGGCCGTCAGGCCGCGCCGGTGGAACCTTCGGCTTCGAGGATAACACGATTCCAAACCAAAACAACTCTGGCGCCGCCGCTCCGGTTGTTTCCGAACTCGACCGACGCACCGGTGCGCTGCAACAAGGTTTGCGCGATGAAAATACCCAGACCCATGTGGGCGCCTTTTTCCGCGCGTTGCGAGATGTAGGGCTCACCGATTCGGCCCAAAAGCTGCGACGGGAAGCCGGGGCCGTCGTCGATGATGGTGAGGGAAACCGTCTGATGGTCCCAGCCGGCGGTCACCGTCACCCGCCGGGTGGCGAACTGGAGCGCGTTCTGCAACAGGTTGCCCAGACCATGCATCAATTCGGGGCTGCGGCAGACGACGGGTTCGGGCTCGCCGGCCGGACCGGCTGGCCGGATGTCCAGCAGAATGCCGGCCATGCGGTGCGAGGCGGCGGCCTGCTCCACCAGGGCGGTCAGCGGCAGGCAATCGAACGGAGTGCCACCCTCCGCCTCGGGCTTGCGGGCAAGGTCGGCCAGGATCTGGCGGCACCGCATGGCTTGGCTTTGCAGGAGCGCGATGTCCTCCGCCCAGGGGCTGTCGGCCGGGATGTCGTGCGACAGCTCCTTGGCGACCACGACGATGGTGCCGAGCGGCGTGCCCAGTTCGTGCGCCGCCGCCGCCGCCAAGGCGCCCAGCGCCGATACCCGCTGCTCGCGCGCCAGCGCCAGCTGGGTGGCGTTCAGCGCCTCGTTGATCCGCCGCGCCTCGTCGGCGACGCGGAAGACATAGGCCGCGATGAACAGCGATGACAGCGACAGGGCGAACCAGACGCCGAAGGAATAGAGCGGGTCCTGGATCGGGTCCTGGTGCGACGGCCAGGGCAGCGGGAAGTGCCACAGCGCCAGCACGGTGATGCAGCATTGGTTCAACAACGTCAGCGTCAGCACGCTGCGTCGGGCGAGCACCGACGCCGACACCGTGACCGGGGCCAGCAGCAGCACGGAGAACGGGTTGGACAAGCCGCCGGTCAGGTAAAGCAGCAGGGTGAGCTGGAGAGTGTCATAACCGAGATAAAGGGCGGCATCGCGGTCGGCCAGGCGGGGGCGGCCGGCGCGCTGGGCCATGGCGACGGCATTGAGCGCCACCGACGCTCCCACCGCCGCCAGCGCCGGCCCGATCGGCAGCGCGTACTCCAGCACAAAGTGGACCAGCAGCACCGAGGCGAGCTGGCCGGCGATGGCGATCCAGCGGATCAGGATCAGCGTACGCAACGCCACGCGGCCATCAAGCGGGTTGAGGATCGGCGGCGACCGCAACGACGGGCGGCGCGGGGGGGGGCTTGATGACGATTTTCGGTCGATCTGACCGTCTTCCGGGTCATCGTCCAACTCGTCGGGCGCGTCGGCGTGGTTGCTGGCGCGGGTGTCCGTCATCGGGGCCGTTTCCTCCAGAGCCGCCCACCGGCCGCATGGCCGGTCTTCCGGCTCTCGCTTTCGCACCGTGGGTCGCCATATTGTCCGGTCATGTCTCACTATGCCATCAAGACCGACCGTTTGACCAAGCGTTTCAAGGATGTGGTTGCGGTGGACGGCGTCTCTTTCGCCGTCGAGCCCGGCCGCATCGTCGGGCTGTTGGGCGGCAACGGGGCGGGCAAGACCACCACCATCTCCATGCTGCTGGGCCTGTTGCTGCCCACCGAGGGCTCGGTGGAGGTGCTGGGCGCCGACATGGCGCGCCACCGTCACCGGGTGCTCGACCGCATGAACTTCTCCTCGCCTTACGTGGATCTGCCGCACCGGCTGACGGTGGCCGAGAATCTGGTGGTGTACGGCCATCTCTACGGCCTGCGGCACGTCAAGCGCCGCATCGCCGATCTGGCCGACCAGCTCGACATCGCCCGCTTTCTCGACCGGCCGGCGGGCAAGCTGTCGGCCGGGCAGAAGACGCGGGTGGCGCTGGCCAAGGCGTTGCTGAACGAGCCCGCCGTGCTGCTGCTGGACGAACCCACCGCCTCGCTCGATCCCGATACCGCCGACTGGATACGCACCTATCTGGAAAACTACCGTCGGGAGTCGGGCGCCACCATCCTGCTCGCCTCGCACAACATGGCGGAGGTGGAGCGGCTGTGCGACGACGTGCTGATGATGCGCGAGGGGCGCATCGTCGACCGGGGCTCGCCCGATTCCCTGCTCGCCAAATATGGCCGCGACACGATGGAGGACGTGTTCCTCGACATCGCCCGCGACCGCCGCGCCGGAGTGGCCCATGCCGCGGATTGACGCCGTTCTCGCCAGCCACGCCCCGGCCTTCGCCGTCCGCCGCGTCGGCGCCATGGTGTTGCGCTACTGGTACCTGCTGCGCGGGTCGTGGCCGCGCATGGCGGAGTTGGCCTATTGGCCAACCATGCAGATGCTGATGTGGGGCTTCCTCAGCCAGTTCATGGCCACCACCAGCTCGTGGGTGGCGCAGGGCGGCGCCGTGCTGGTGGCCGGCGTGCTGCTGTGGGACACCCTGTTTCGCGGTCAGTTGGGGGTGTCCATTTCCTTCCTGGAGGAGCTTTGGAGTCGTAATTTGGGCCACCTGTTCGTCAGCCCCCTGCGGCCGGTGGAGTGGGTGGCGGCCCTGTTCGTGATGAGCCTGATCCGCACCCTGATCGGCGTGGTGCCGGCGGCGCTGCTGGCCATTTTCATCTTCGATTATTCGGTGTTCGACCTCGGCCTGCCGCTGCTGGCCTTCTTTGCCAATCTGATGATCATGGGCTGGTGGCTGGCGCTGGCCATCACCTCGCTGATCTTGTTGAACGGCTTGGGCGCGGAGGGGCTGGCCTGGGCGGTGGTGTTCCTGCTGGCGCCGGTGTCGGCGGTGTACTACCCCGTGGCGGTGCTGCCGGGGTGGCTGCAATGGCTGTCGTGGGCGCTGCCCAGCGCGCATGTGTTCGAGGGCATGCGGGCGGTGCTGTTCCAGGGCGCGTTCAGTTGGGGCCACTTCGCGGCGGCGGCGGGGCTGAACCTGTTCTACATGGTGTGCGCGGGGGGCATCTTCCTGTGGGCTTTCCATGTGGCGCGGGAACGCGGCGCGCTGATCCAGACCGGGGAGTGACCGGACGGGCTTCCCGTGATAGTTTCCCGGCGCTCGACCGTACCCGAGGATTTATACCATGAAGCTCGCCGACCTTGCCGCCGCCCTTGGTGCCCGTTTCGAAGGGGACGGCGCGATGGAGGTCACGCGCCCGGTCCACCCGGCCGAGGCCGAGGGAACGGCCGATCTGGCGCTGGCGATGGACAAGGCGCTGGTGCCGCTGCTGGAAACCACCCGTGCCGGTGCCGCCATGGTGGCGGAAGGGGCGGCGGTGCCGGAAGGCCGCTTCAAGGGCTGGATTGTCGTCAACCGGCCGCGTTTCGCCATGGCCGGGCTGACCCAGGTGTTCGACAAGCCGGTCCACGCCGAACCGGGTATCCACCCCTCGGCCTTCGTGGCGACGGACGCGGTGATCGGCGAGGGCGTGTCCATCGGCCCGTTCGTCTATGTCGGGCCGAAGGCGGTGGTGGGGGAGCGCACCATTCTGATGCCGCACGTCACCATCGGGGCCGAGGCCCGCGTCGGCGCCGACTGCCTGTTCCATCCCGGGGCGCGGGTGGGCGAGCGTTGCGTCATCGGCAACCGGGTGATCCTGCACCACAACGCCTCGATCGGCGGCGACGGCTTCAGCTATGTGACGCCCGAGCCCGGCAGCGTGGAAACCGCCAAGGCCACCGGCAAAGTGGGCGCCATCAACGCCGCCATCTGCCGCATCAACTCGCTGGGCGCGGTGATCCTGGACGACGACGTGGAGGTGGGGGCCAACGCCGCCATCGACCGCGGCACAATTTCCGACACCCGCGTCGGACGCTTCACCAAAATCGACAACCTCGTGCAGATCGGCCACAACGTGCAGATCGGCCAGATGTGCATGATCTGCGGCCATGCCGGCATCGCCGGCAGCGTGGAGATCGGCAACCGGGTGGTGCTGGCCGGGCGCGTCGGCGTCGCCGACCATGTAAGGATCGGCGACGACGCGGTGATCGCCGCCATGTCCGGCGTGGGCACCGACGTGCCGGCCAAATCGGTGATGATGGGTTATCCCGCCATCCAGCGCTCCAAGTTCTTCGAGCAGTTCAAGATGCTGGCTCGCCTGCCCCGCCTGTTCGCCGATGTGGCGGAGATCAAGAAGAAGCTGTCCTGATATCCCTTATCCCAGGTGAAAGTTGCCGTGGAGCCCGAGCGGCACCGGGAACGGCAACCAGGCCCGCATCACCGGCCCGTCGGCAAGTCGGCGAGCGTCGAACACGTTGACGCCGGTCGCCCCGCGCCTGACGTCCAGAGCGGTGCCGACGACCCAGCCGTCGGTTTCCCCCGCCCCGCCCGGCCGGGGTACGAAAACGTGCTCCTCCGCCAGGGTGTCGGGGCCGTAGTCGAAGGCGTCCGCCGTCCCCGTCTCCAGATCGCGCCGGATGACGGCGTTGAACAGCGGCATCTCCCGCTCGACCGTGCGGGCGAGGTGGTAGATCTGCCGGTTGCGCCGGCCGACCACGCGGGGATCGACGCGTGGGAACTCCGCCAACTCCGGCCCCAGCGCCTCGACCCTGGAACGACCGTTGGGGCTGAGGGTGACCATCGTCTCACGCGGCAGGGCGGTGGGCGGCACCAGGGCGCCGCGCATGACATGGCGCAGGGTGTCGAACAGCACTGAGGCATCATCGGCCAGCGCGTAGTCGAAGCGGATGGTGCCGTCCGCCTCCTCCCAGGCGTTGCCGAAGTGGAAGCCGAAGCTGGCCGGCAGTTGCCAACGGCGCTGGCGACTGAAATCGTCTTTGTCGACGGCCAGGATGATGGTGCCGCGCTCCGGCTCCCAGTCCAGGCTGTCGAGGAACGAGTTGCCCATGAGGAAGCGCGGGCGACTCAGCATCACCGGCGACAGCAGGAACACCAGCGACCGCTCGGTCACCGCCATGTCGTGCAGGAAACCCAGGTGCCGCGCGCCGGGAATTTCCGCCGCCGTATGCAGGGTGCCGTCCGGGTTGACGCGCCACAGGATCATGCGGCCGTCGATGTAGTTCACGCCGAAGTTCCACAGCGTGCCGTCGGGCTCGACCTTGGGATGGGCGGAGAAGGCCACGCCCTTCAAATCCTCGCGCCATGTGACGACACCCTTGGTCTCCAGCGTCTCCGGGTCCAGCTCGTACGCCGAGCCGGCCTCCCACAGGGCCAGCAGCTTTCCGGCGTGGGGCAGGGCGTTGATGTTGGCGGGGTTGATGGTGTCGGGCATGGGGATGGTCGATGCCCCCTCGGGCACCGTGCCAAAGGCGGGCACCAGCGCCCGGCCGGCGGCCTGTTCGCGCGCCCGCTTCTGAGTATCCACGAAACGGCAACGCCAGCTCGCCCCCTCCGGCCCCAGCTTCCAGGCGTGAACCATGCCGTCGGCATCGAACCAGTGGCGATAGCGCAGGCCGGCGATCTCGTGCCCGGCCGGACCGTTGCGGTAGTAGGTGCCGTTGAGCCCTGGTGGCAGGCGCCCCTCCGCCATCAACGCCGGTACGGCCCGGTCGCCGGTTTGCCCGGCCCATCCGGCCAGCCACGGTCTGGTTTTCATCGCCTGATGGAAGGCGGCTGCCCAGTCGTCCACCGCCGGGTTGACGGCCAGCGCCGGCAGCGGCAAGCCGGCCAGCAGCGCCGCGCTACCCGTCGCCTTAAGGAAATCGCGTCGGTTCATGGCACGTCCTCCCGTCAGTACCGCAGGGTCAGGCCGACCGGCAGGACGGCGTTGCCGTCCACCGTGAATGCCGTCGCGTCGAAGGAAGGCGGCGCCATGTCGCCTACGGCGTCGCGACTGAACCCGAAACCTTCCAACGGCACACCAAAGAGGTTGTAGTCCAGCTTGCCGTTGCCGTTCTCGTCGTGATACACGGCGATCCCGTATCGGCCGGGTGGCAGAGTGATGAAAACACCCTGTACGTCTCCCGGCCGGGCAGTCAGCTCCAGTCCGTCGCGGCGGTTCTTTCCGGCGTACGCCTCGGCGCTGTCGTACAGGGCGGCCATCACCTTGCCTTGGGCGCTGCGCACTCCCTTGACGGTGACGCGGATTTCTCCGGCTTGGACTGCCGCCGGCCCAAGGGCGGCAAGGGCGAGGACCAGGGGACGAAGCCCGGTTTTCATGGAGTGTTGCTCCTGAGATCGACGAATGCGGTGTGGGCGTTGCTGTGCCATGGACCTTGGACGTCCCGCCAGCGCCGTTGCACCAGCCGCCGATCCTCTTTCGCGAAGCGAGGAGACCCGCGTTTGACGATACGCGAACCGATATTCCTGACACCTCTGGAAGGCTGGCCCGCCCACCTGCTCCGGCATGGTGTCATCGCCACCGTGGTGAGCCTGGTGCTGGCGGTGATCGGCCCGTTCGGCACCTTCACCGACTTCGGTCTGGGTGGACGGCTGGTGTACTGGACCTTGATGATCCTGCCGGGCTTCGTGGTCTACGAGGTGGTGGTCCGCGTGGCCTTCGCGTTACGTACGCCCACCCGCGGCAACTGGTGGAAAACGCTGATCGCCGCCGAACTGGTCGGCAGCGTTTTCCAGACGGCCGTCGTCCTTACGGTCGAACGGTCGGCACGCGACATCCTGCCGCTCACCATCGCCGGTATCGCCGAGGTGTACGTGTACGTCGTGGTGCTGACCGTGGTGACGGCGGCGCTGCCGATGTGGATCGAGCTGCGGCGGTACGGTGCGGTGTTCGGCATCGTGCCGGCCTTCGTGCAACGCTATATGCCGGTGCCCGCCGCCGGCACCGGGGGCGGCGAGACATACGGGGAGGCGAACAGTCCGGCGGCGACGGCCTTCCTGCGTCGTATCCCGGAAAGGCTGGGTCAGGACCTGCTGGCGCTGGAAATGGAGGACCACTATGTCCGCATCCACACCCTGCTGGGCAGCGATCTTGTCCTGATGCGCCTGCGCGATGCCGTGGTGGAACTGGCCGGTCTGCCCGGGCTCCAGGTCCACCGCTCCTACTGGGTGGCGGCCGAGGCGGTGGCCGAGGTCGAGCGCACCGAGTCGGGCAAGCTGACCCTGGTGCTGCGCAACGGCATGAAGGTGCCGGTGTCGCGCACCTTCACCTCGGCGGTGCGCGCCGCCGGCTGGCTGGAGCGCACCGGCCGCCGGGCCGCGGTTTAGCCCTTTTCGCTGACGCCGGCCTGGGCGAAGGTGGCCATGCCGGTGTGGCAGGCCAGCGCCGCCTTGAGGATCGGAATCGCCAGCGCCGCGCCCGATGCCTCGCCCAGCCGCATGTCGAAGTCGAACAACGGCCGCTTGGCCACAATGTCCAACAGGCGGGCGTGGCCCGGCTCCACCGAGCGGTGGGACACCAGGCAGTGGTCCAGCGCCGCAGGCTCGGCCTTGAACAGCACCGCCGCCGCCACCGTGCAGGCGAAGCCATCGAGCATCACCGGCGTGCGCGCCATGCGCGCGGCCAGGACCGCGCCGGTGATCGCCGCCAGCTCGTGCCCGCCCAGGCATTGCATGGCCTTGAACGGGTCCTGCCGAGCCTCGGGGTTGGCGGCAAGGCCCGCCTCGATGACGGCGATCTTGCGCGTCAGCCCCTCGTCATCGACGCCGGTGCCCCGACCGGCCCAATCCTTGGCCTTGCCGCCGAACAGGGCGCAGGCGACGGCCGCCGCCGAGGTGGAATTGGCGATGCCCATCTCGCCCAGGCACATGAGGTCAAGGCCGGTTTCCACCGCCATCATGCCGTAGGCCATGGCCTTGGCGCATTCCTCTTCGGTCAGCGCCGGCCCCAGCGTGAAGTCCTGGGTAGGCTTTTCCAGCGCCATCTCGTAGACCCGCAGCTCCGCTCCGGCGAAGTCCGACAGCTGATTGACCGCCGCCCCGCCCCGCACGAAGTTGGCGACCATCTGCGCCGTCACCGATGGCGGGAAAGCCGACACGCCCCGCTCGGCCACGCCGTGATTGCCGGCGAACACCGCGATGCGGGGACGCTGGAGCGAGGGCGGGTGCTTGCCCTGCCACGTCGCCAGCCACGCCACCACCTCCTCCAGCCGGCCGAGCGAGCCGGGCGGCTTGGTCAGCTGGTTTTGCCGCTCTACGGCAGCCTTGCCCGCCTCCAGGTCGGGGCCGGGGACTTCGCGCAGAATGGCGCGGATTTCATCGAACGAGGCAACAGGCTTGCTCATGGGAAGCATCCGAGGGAAAACCGAAAGGCGTCGAACCTTAGACACGAAGCCTGATAAAATCCAGGGTGTGTCCTGCCCTTGAGCAACATCAACCGTCCATGTTCACAAGCCTCACCGCCGCCATCGTCTTCCTGACCCGCCTGCCGTTGCGCCTGCCGGGCCGGCTTCCCGACGACATCCACGCCCGCGCCATGGGCTGGTACGCCGTGGTCGGTGCCGGCATCGGGCTTGCGGGCGGTATTGTCTTCTGGTTCGCCGGCGTGCTCGACCAGCCGCCGCTGGTGAGGGGCCTGTTGACCGTGACGGCACTGGCCTTCCTGACCGGCGCCCTGCACGAGGACGGTCTGGCCGACATCGCCGACGGCTTCGGCGGCGGTCGCGACAAGGCGCGAAAGCTGGAGATCATGCGCGACAGCCGGGTCGGTAGCTATGGTGTGCTGGCGATCGTGCTGTCCGTGGGTCTGCGCGCCGCCCTTCTGGCGCAATTGGAAGATCCAGGCGAGGTGATGGCCGCCCTGGTGGTGGCGGAGACACTGTCGCGCGCCGCTCTGCCGGCCCTTGCACACCGCTTGCCGCCGGCCCGCACCGACGGGCTGGGGCGCAGCCACGGCGCCACCACGGGCGGGGTGGTCCTGGCCTGCCTGATCACCGCCGCCGTCATCACCGTGTTTGCGGCGGGGGTCAACACCCTGGCGGTGCTGTCCCTGGCGATTTTGTTGACCGGCGGCATGGGGCTTCTGGCAACGCGGCAGGTGGGCGGCTATACCGGGGACGTGCTCGGCGCCACCCAGCAGGTGGTGGCGACCGGCATTCTGATCCTTCTGGTGGGAATGCAATGACCCTGGTGACCCGGTGGTGGCTGATCCGCCACGCCCCCGTGATCAACCCCGGCGGCAAGATCTACGGCCAGCGCGACGTGGAGGCCGACACCACCACCGATCCCCTGCCGTACCAGGGCTTGGCCGCCGGCCTGCCGGCGGACGCGGTATGGCTGTGTACCCACCTGCGCCGTACCCGCCAGACGGCCCAAGCGGTGTTCCGGGCACGCGGTGGCATCCCGCCCGAACTGATCATCGAGGAAGACCTCGTCGAGCAGAGCTTCGGCGACTGGCAGGGCATGGACCACGACGAGGTGCGGGCGACCCAGCCCAAGGAAGCCACCCTGTTCTGGCTGGCCCCGGCCACCGTGCGCCCGCCGGGCGGCGAGAGCTTCGCCGAGGTGGTGGCGCGGGTGTCGGACGCGATGCTGCGCCGGTCGGCCGAACACGCCGGCCACGATATCGTGGCGGTGATCCACGGCGGCTCGATCCGCGCGGCGCTGGCCTTGGCGCTGGGGCTTGATCCCGAAATGGCCTTGGGCTTCAAGGTGGATAATTGCTCGCTGACGCGGCTGGACCACATCGCCCTGGAAGGGCGGCCGGCGGCGTGGCGGATCGCCGGCGTGAACCTGCCGGGACCGGCGGCGACGATGGCGGGGTAGGTGGTGGAACGGCCCCGCCGCCGCCCCTGTTGTGGGAACGACACCCGTTCACGCATCAGGAGGACGCCATGGCCAAGGCCGCCGATCAAGCCGCCGAGAAGCTGTGGGACATGATCAAGGACTTCCGGGTCTGCATGCTCACCACTACCGACGAGGACGGCACGCTGCGCTCGCGTCCCATGGCCGGCTGGCAGGACGCCTTCGACGGCACGCTGTGGTTCATGACCCGCGCCTCCTCCCACAAGGTGGACGAGATCGCCGGGCACCACGAGGTCAATCTCGCCTATGCCGAACCGGATAAGGAGCATTACGTCTCCGTTTCCGGCTGGGGCGAGATCGTGCGCGACAAAGACAAAATCCATCAGCTTTGGCGCGAATACCTGACCACTTGGTTCCCCAAGGGGCTGGATGACCCCGATATCGCGCTGTTGAAGGTTCGCGTGGAGAAGGCCGAGTACTGGGATCAGCCCTCCTCGGCCATGGTCTATCTCTACGGCTACGCCAAGGCGAAGCTGACCGGGGAGAGGCCCACCGTGGGCGAGAACGAAAAGGTCAATTTCCGGCCACAAACCCGTTGACGTCTAATCGTTGATCCGGATCAAGGCGGCGGTGCGCTTTGACGGCGGAATGTGCTATTTCCTTTGGCACAAACCGCCGTCAGAAGCCACATAGCCGCCATGCACCGTTTCGCCAATCCCGCCCGCTTCCTGCGCATCGCCAACGCGGTCGCCCCGTGGAGCGCCGGCCTCACCGTCATCCTGCTGATCGCCGGAGTCTACCTGAGCCTGTTCGGCTCGCCGCCGGACTATCAACAGGGCGAGACGGTGCGGATCATGTACATCCATGTCCCGGCGGCGTGGATGAGCCTGTTCGTCTATTCCAACATGGCCATAGCGGCCGCCGTGGGACTGGTATGGAAGCACCCGCTGGCCGACCTGTTCGCCAAGGCCGCCGCTCCCATCGGCGCGGGGTTCACCGCGGTGTGCCTGATCACCGGCTCTTTGTGGGGCGCGCCGATGTGGGGGACGTGGTGGGTGTGGGACGCGCGGCTGACCAGCGTGCTGATCCTGTTCTTCCTCTATCTCGGCTACATGGCGCTGGTGAACGCCTTCGACGATCCGGAACGCGGCATGCGGTCGGGCAACATCCTGCTGCTGGTGGGGGCGGTGAACGTGCCCATCATCAAGTTTTCGGTCGACTGGTGGAATACCCTGCACCAGCCGTCGTCGGTGGTG
>Ga0196976_1000373_pt1 | contig 28780 bp, 29 predicted proteins | sample S3v_513CmetaG_FD_148644 | JGI IMG/M metagenome (GOLD analysis project Ga0196976, IMG submission 148644) | Soil microbial communities from Anza Borrego desert, Southern California, United States - S3+v_5-13C | ecosystem: Environmental > Terrestrial > Soil > Desert | place: USA: California... | reverse complement strand
GGATTAAGAGTCCGCTGCTCTACCAGCTGAGCTAATCCCCCGTAAGGGCGGCAATTATCCAAGACTAACCGGCTGACGTCAACCTCTGACGCATGTTAAAGTCGGCCGCATGAACGTACACATCATTACCACTCAGCCTTATGAAGGTCAGCGCCCCGGGACCTCTGGGCTTCGCAAGAAAGTTTCCGTTTTTAAACAACCGCATTACCTGGAAAACTTTGTCCAGAGCCTTTTCGATACCATTGCTGCGCCTGCGGGCGCTACGCTGGTGCTGGGTGGCGACGGTCGCTATTACAACCGCGAGGCGATCCAGACCATACTGAAAATGGCTGCAGCCAGCGGTTTCAGCAAGGTGATGGTGGGGCAGGGGGGCATACTCTCCACGCCTGCGGCTTCGCATGTCATCCGCAAGTACAAGACCTTCGGCGGGATTATCCTCTCCGCCAGTCACAATCCCGGAGGGCCGGAGGGCGATTTCGGCATCAAGTTCAACAACGCCAATGGCTGCCCGGCGCCAGAGAAAATCACAGAGGCCATCTACATCCGCAGCCGCGTCATCAGCGAATACAAGATCCTGCAAGTGCCTGATGTCGTGCTTGATCGATTGGGTGTTCAAAATTTTGGTGATATGCAGGTCGAGGTCATAGACCCGGTTGCGGATTACGCAGACATGATGCAATCGCTGTTCGATTTCGATGCGATTCGCCAATTGCTGGCGAGCGGCTTTCGCATGAAGTTCGACGGCATGCATGCAGTCACCGGCCCTTATGCGCGCGAGATTTTCATCAACCGGCTTGGCGCATCAGAGGACAGCATCATGAATTGCGAGCCGCTGGAGGATTTCGGCGACGGTCATCCCGACCCGAACCTGACCTATGCGCACGATCTGGTCGAGCTGCTGTATGCGGATGACGGCCCTGATTTCGGCGCAGCCTCCGATGGCGATGGCGACCGCAACATGATTCTGGGCAAGCAGTTTTTTGTCACCCCTTCGGACAGCCTCGCCGTCATCGCTGCAAATGCAGCTGTAGCGCCAGGCTATGTGCAAGGACTCAAGGGCGTGGCGCGCTCAATGCCGACCAGCGCGGCGGTAGACAGGGTGGCGCAGAAACTGGGAATCCCCTGTTACGAAACCCCGACCGGTTGGAAATTCTTCGGCAACCTCATGGATGCCGGCAAGGTGACGCTATGCGGCGAGGAAAGCTTCGGCACCGGCTCGGATCATGTGCGCGAGAAAGACGGTCTGTGGGCTGTTTTGTTCTGGCTCAATATCCTGGCTGCCAAAAGGCAATCCGTGCAGGAGGTGCTGACGGCGCATTGGGATGAATTCGGCCGCAACGTCTATTCCCGTCATGATTACGAAACCTTGCCCACAGAAGCGGCGCAAGGCGTCATGCAGCATCTGCTCGACAGCTTCACTGATTTGCCGGGTACGCGTTTCGGCAAATACGCGGTGCAGGCCTGTGATGATTTCAGCTACACCGACCCCATCGACAGCAGCGTGAGCACAGCGCAGGGTATACGCGTCATGTTTACCGACGGATCGCGCATCGTGTTTCGCTTATCGGGCACCGGCACGGATGGAGCGACCTTGCGCATTTATCTCGAAGCCTACGAGCCGGCAGTCGAGCTGCATCATCTGGATGCACAGATCGCACTGGCGGAAATGATTGGCATCGCGCTGCAGATTTCCGAACTCACGGAACGCACGGGACGCGGCAAGCCGACGGTGATTACCTGATCCGGCTCCGGTTGTAGCTGGATTTCAATCCGGGATATTCGGTTCCACCAGATTCGCGAGCTGAACCAGGCACTCCTGCCAGCCGAGATAACACATCTCAGCCGGAATTGCTTCCGGAATGCCTTCCTGCACGATGTTCAGCTCCGTCCCGCACAGCACTTTGCGCAAGGTGATAGTTGTCATCATCTCCCCGGGAAGATTTGGGTCATCGAATTTGTCGGTATAGCGGATTTTTTCTGCAGGTATCAGTTCCAGGTATTCACCGCCGAATGAATGACCGTGGCCGGTAGTGAAATTGGTGAAGGACATCCGAAAACTGCCGCCCACGCGCACATCCATGGCGTGCACCTGGCAGGTGAATCCATAAGGCGGAAGCCACTTGGCGATGGCATCGGCCTCAAGGAATGCCTTGTAGATGTGCTCGGGCGTGCAACGCAAAACGCGGTGAAGTTTGACTGTTCCTGTTGGCATAGGTCACTCCATTCAACTTTGAATCGTGGGATTGGCCATGTTATACCATTCCCATTTCCAGGTAAGTACACGAGATGGTTATGCGGAAAGCAGGCGGCTGGGATGCAAACAGGAATGCATAAAGCAATGCAATTCATGAAGATCGTGTGGGCCTCACCAGGTTCGCTGGTCGGGCTTTTACTGGGTTTGGTTATTTTGCTGTTTGGCGGCAGGGCAAGATACGGCGGCGCCATCGAATTCTGTTTACGCGAGGGTGTAGCAGATTGCGGCGCTCTCGAGAGATCCCTGCCATATCGCGCTATCACCTTTGGCCACATCATCATTGCCATCACTGCGGAAGAGCTGGAATGCATACGCGCGCATGAGCTGGTACATGTAAGGCAATACGAGCGCTGGGGGATATTCTTTTTCCCGGCCTATCTCGGCTCAAGCCTGTGGCAGCTGTTCAGGGGCAGACGGATATATTGGGATAACTATTTTGAAGTGCAGGCGAGACAGCAAAGCGTGCATTAGTGCTGGTGACTGTGTTTGTGCTTCCACCATTTTTTAATGGCCTTCCATTTATCCAGAAGCCACAGGACAAATTTACCCATGGGGCGGCGCAGAAAGGGAATGTCCTGCGAAATGACAAGCAGCCCGACCGGAATGAATTCGTAGCCGACAATGGGCAAAAATCCGACCAGGCCACACGCAATCAGAAGGATGCCGATGGGCAGCCTGAATTTGCGCGAAGCGGGACTGTGCAGCCAGCGGATGTGGCGAGCCATCCAGTCGGGAGCTTCGCGCTCCAGCCCGTCATAGGCACGGTCCATCTCATCTTTTCCGGTTGTTGAGCGTTTCATGCGGTGAGCATCGCATAAGCGACCAGATGAGGTCTGTACGTTAAGCGGCCTTGAGGAGATGCAGGAGCTGCATGATCAATAGCCTTACAGAACAGCCTATTCTTCTACCTGCTTGATGGTCATTGTGCCCTGGTAGAGCCGTACATCCATGCGGGCCAGGAAAGACATGCCGAGCAATGCATCGCCGCCGAGGCCGGGTGCGATAACAGCAGCGACATCCCTGGCTTCGATGCCGCCCAGTTGTACCGATTCCAGGCGCGTCATGTAGGCCACGGTTTCTCCATTGGCCGTCATGGTCCGAACGGCATGACGGCTCTCCAGCCCCAACTCACCCGCCAGATGTTGGGAGATCGCAACGCCAGTAGCACCGGTATCTACCAGCACATTGACCTTCTTGCCGTTAATCAGCGCTTCGGCGCGGTAGTGTCCGTCCAATCCGCGCTTGAGCATGACGCTAGGCGCTTCGCCCAGGTTGGATATCTTGTTCGGATTGAGCGCGCTTTCCGCCAGGTAGAAAATCCCGGCGGCCAGCGCGAGCCAGATGAGGACAACGACAAAGCTGTTGCGGGACACTGTGTGCTAAGAACTGCTAGAACGGCAACACGACGTGCGGCGCGGCATGCAGGATGATGCGGCGGAATTGCTCCTGGATGCGATTGAGTGCGGGATCGTTGTCTGCCTCGAAGCGCAGCACGATGACCGGCGTCGTATTGGACGGCCGCATGAGGCCGAAGCCGTCCGGATATTCCACGCGCAGGCCGTCGATGGTGATGACCTCGTCTGCGCCTTCGAACCGCGCGGAAGCCTGCAGCGTGGCGATTAGCGCGTGCGGCTCGCCTTCCTGCATTTCGATATGCTGTTCGGGAGTGCTGACGCTGTCGGGCAAACCGTTGAGTACCGCCGACGCATCTTCATGGGCGCTCAGTATTTCCAGCAGGCGGGCACCCGCGTACAGGCCGTCATCAAATCCATACCAGCGTTCCTTGAAGAACACATGGCCGCTCATCTCGCCAGCCAGCGCCGCGCCGGTTTCCTTCATTTTCGACTTGATCAGCGAGTGGCCGGTTTTCCATAACAGGGGATTGCCATGGCGCGCCTTGATCCACGGTGCGAGCATGCGCGTGGATTTGACGTCATAGATAATGGTGGCACCGGGATCGCGCTTCAGCAGGTCTTCGGCGAACAGCAGGAGCTGACGATCCGGGTAAATGATCTTGCCGTCCTTGGTGACGACGCCCAAGCGGTCGCCATCGCCATCAAAGGCCAGGCCGATCTCCGAATCGCCACTCGCCAGTGCCTGCATGAGGTCCTGAAGATTATCCGGGATGGACGGATCGGGATGATGGTTGGGGAAATGACCGTCCACCTCGCAGAAGAGCTCTTCAACTTCGCAACCAAGCGCGCTGTAGAGCCGCTTGGCAAACGGGCCGGCGGCGCCGTTGCCGCAATCCACGGCAATTTTCATCGGGCGCTTGAGCTTGAGGTCGGAAGCGATGCGTTGGATGTATTCAGGCACGATGTCATAACTGCGTTCAGATCCCTGACCTTCGGCCAAGTCACCCTGTTCGACGCGCACGCGCAGCTTCTGAATGGTTTCGTTGGACAGCGTTTCGTCAGCAATCACCATCTTGAGGCCATTGTATTCAGGCGGGTTGTGGCTGCCGGTAATCATGACACCGGAATGCGTACCCAGATGCTGAGCGGCGAAATAAACGATGGGCGTGGCGACGCAGCCGAGATTGATGACGTCGAGTCCGCTCGCGCGAATGCCACGTGAGAGGGCGGCGGCAAGATCCGGGCTGGACAGGCGGCCGTCATAGCCGATGCATATCTGTTTCTGGTTGCGGGCTGCAGCTTCGCTGCCAATGGCCTGGCCGATGTATTCGACGATTTCGGGAGTCAGTGTTCTGCCGACGATGCCGCGAATATCGTAGGCCTTGAAGATTTCCTTGGGGAGAGTTGTATTTGTTATCTGCATGGTTTTAGTCGTTATGAAAGGCACAAGAAGCATACGGCTCAGCTTGCAGTATGTCTGTTGTGTAACGCACGACCTTGAAGGCTACGCCTCGTCAATCCATGCCTGCTGGATGGCTTCGAGCACCTTTTCGCCGCCTCGATTGTGGTCGTCGTCGAAATCTTCCAGGCTGACCACATAGTTGTGCAGATCCACAAAACGCACGAGGGTGGGGTCCACATCCGGATATTTATCGGCAAGCTCTTCTGCGATTTGTTGAATATCAGTCCATTTCATTACGTAAGTCCTCTCATTCAGGGTTTGGCGCGCGCGTACTGCACAGGCCATTCGATATCGGCTCTCAGTTGATGCGCCGCATGCAGTGGCCAATAGGGGTCGCGCAGCAATTCGCGCGCAAGGAATACCGCATCCGCCTGTTCGGTCACGAGAATATGTTCGGCCTGGGCGGCATCGGTGATCAGGCCTACCGCGCCAGTGGCAATGCCGGCCTGTTCCCGAATCGCGGCAGCAAAGGCTGTCTGGTAACCGGGCCCTGCGGGAATTTTTGCATCGAGGATAAGACCGCCGCTGGAGCAGTCGATCAGGTCTATGCCTATGTCCTTGAGCCATTTTGAAAGCTGGATGGAATCCTCGATGGTCCAGCCGCCTTCCACCCAGTCAATAGCCGAGATACGCACGAACACAGGTTTATCCTGAGGCCACAGGTCTCGCAGCAGCCTGGCAATACGCAGTATGAGCCGGCACCGGTTTTCCAGGCTGCCGCCATACTCATCCGTGCGCTGGTTGGTGAGCGGCGACAGGAATTCATTTATGAGGTAGCCGTGCGCGCAGTGGAACTCCAGCACATCAAAACCGGCAGCCAGTGCACGGTGGGCGGCAGCTTCAAAATCGGCTACCGTTTTTTCGATGCCTTCGTGCGTCAGCGCTTCCGGCGCTGCGTGCTCTGACGTCAGCGCGATCGCCGAAGGTGCGACGGTCTGCCAGCCGCCATCGCGTGGCGGCAGATACTTGCCACCATTCCATGGTGTATCACAGGAGGCCTTGCGTCCGGCATGCGCAATCTGGATTGCCGGCACCGCGCCATGCTCCCGGATGAATGCGGCGATGGGCTTGAAAGCCTCAACATGTGCATCAGACCAGATGCCCAAGTCAAATGGCGTGATGCGGCCTTGGGGATTCACCGCGGTCGCTTCCACCATGACCAGGCCTGCGCCGCCTACCGCGCGGCTGCCAAGATGCACGAGGTGCCAGTTGTTCGGCATGCCATCCACGGCTGAGTACTGGCACATGGGAGAAACGAAGATGCGGTTTCTGCAGGTGACTTCTCGCAGTGTGTAGGGAGAAAATAGTTTGGGATTTGCCATGATGCTTTCGGATCTCGTTAGGCTTCTACAACCGGAATGGCGGCGATCCTGCCGCGCCACTCTGCAGGACCGGTCTTGTGGATGGATTGGCCTTGGCTGTCCACGGCCACGGTTACCGGCATATCTTCAACCACGAATTCATAGATGGCTTCCATGCCCAACTCGGGGAAGGCCACCACGCGTGCAGACTTGATAGCCTGGGAAATCAGGTAGGCTGCGCCGCCGATAGCGATCAGGTAGACAGATTTGTGTCTGCGGATGGCTTCAATCGCTTCATCGCCGCGCTCGGCCTTGCCTATCATGCCGAGTAGCCCGGTATTGGCGAGCAGGGTTTCAGTGAATCTGTCCATACGCGTTGCCGTGGTCGGTCCGGCCGGCCCTACAGTCTCGCCATGCACGGCATCCACTGGCCCCACGTAATAAACGAAACGGTTATTCAGATCCACGCCTTCTGGCAATGGTTTGTCATTGTTCATAAGATCAACCAGGCGCTTGTGAGCCGCATCCCGGCCTGTTAGCAGCCTGCCTGAAAGCAGCAATTTTTCGCCGGGCTGCCATTGGGCAACATCTTCTCGCGTCACTGTATCGAGATTCACGCGCCGCATGGGCGCACCGGCTTCAAGGGTGATCTGGGGCCAGTCATCGAGTTTCGGTACAGGCAACTTGGCGGGGCCTGTACCGTCGAGCACCAAATGCACATGCCGCGTGGCTGCGCAATTGGGAATCATGGCGACTGGCAGGGAGGTGGCATGTGTCGCGGTATCCAGCACCTTGACGTCGAGTACTGTGGTGAGACCGCCCAAGCCTTGTGCGCCTATGCCAAGGCGGTTGACCTTTTCATAGAGCTCCAACCGCAGTTCTTCGGCGCGGCTTGATGGCCCACGCGCCTTGAGCTGCTGGATATCAATGGGTGCGAACAGAGACTGCTTGGCAAGCAGCATGGCTTTTTCTGCAGTGCCGCCGATACCAATGCCGAGCACGCCGGGCGGACACCAGCCGGCGCCCATTTTTGGTACGGTTTCCAGCACCCAGTCGACGATATTGTCTGAAGGTTCCAGCATGGCCAGCATGGCCTTGTTTTCGGAACCGCCGCCCTTGGCGCTGATGCTGATTTCCACCTTGTCGCCGGGCACAAGCTCGACATGCACCACGGATGGCGTGTTATTGCGCGTATTGCTGCGCCGGCCGGCCGGGTCTTCCACGATGGAGGCGCGCAAAGGGTTTTCGGGATCGGTGTAAGCACGACGCACACCTTCATCCACCAGCTCCTGCAGGCTCAACCCGGTTTCCCAGCGAACGTCCATGCCGACCTTGATGAAGCTCACGACAATGCCGGTATCCTGGCAGATCGGGCGGTGTCCATGCGCGCACAGATAGGAGTTGATCAGTATCTGCGCAAGCGCATCGCGGGCACCGGGCGCAGCTTCGCGCTGCCAGGCCTGGTGCAGGGCATCAAGGAAATCAGGCGCGTGATAGCAGGCAATGTACTGCAGTGCAGTATGAATGCTGCTGATGAAATCCTCTTGCCGAATCAGGGTCATGCTAATGGCTCGTGACGGGGTACCAAATTATAGCGCTTTGACCGGGGACGCGCAGTCGGCACAGCGTGCGATGACTAGGCAAAAAAAAGCCTCATTGGTATATGAGGCATGAGAGAGATTTAGGAGACTTGGAGATTTCATCCTGAATCCAGCAAATGTCGTGCCAATCTGTAAAAAACAAAATAATCAAATGCTTGTGTTTCACGCCCTAGGCTTCTGGCTATTAACAGCCACCAGATGGTTACAAATTAGTGCACTGTGTTCATTATCAGGCGCCAAGGCTGTGCGGCGTGCACTGAGTCTGAACATGTTAGAATCCTGCCTCGCGCGAATCGCCACAACTTATTAAAAACTTTGGGAAATTGAATATGTTTAGCGCAGCAAAAAAACTCGACATCGTGGATCCGGACATCTGGCAGGCAGTTGAAGCCGAGCGCCAGCGCCAGGATGAGCATATCGAGCTGATCGCTTCCGAAAATTACACCAGTCCCGCTGTCATGCAGGCACAAGGCTCTCAACTCACCAACAAATATGCAGAGGGTTATCCTGGCAAGCGATTCTACGGCGGCTGCGAGTTTGTGGATCAGGTCGAGCAGATCGCCATCGACCGCGTAAAGGCTTTATTCGGCGCAGAATACGCCAATGTGCAGCCGCATTCCGGCTCGCAGGCCAACCAGGCAGTGTATTTCTCCATTCTCAAGCCCGGCGATACCGTCATGGGCATGAATCTCGGCCACGGCGGACACCTGACACATGGTTCCCCGGCCAATCTTTCCGGCAAGCTGTTCAATATCGTGGCTTACGGGCTCAATGAACAGGAAGAAATCGATTACGACCAGATGGAACGTGTCGCGACTGACTGCCGCCCCAAGTTGCTGATCGGCGGGGCCAGTGCTTACGCCCTGCGTTTCGATTGGGAGCGCATGGCCGCGATTGCGAAAAAGGTCGGCGCCTATTTCATGGTGGATATGGCGCATTACTCCGGCCTGATTGCCGCAGGCGTTTACCCGAACCCGGTTCCGCATGCGGATTTCGTTACCTCGACCACGCACAAGACGCTGCGCGGCCCGCGCGGCGGCATCATTCTGGCCAAAGCCGAGCATGAGAAACTGCTGAATTCCAACGTATTCCCAAGCTTGCAGGGCGGTCCGCTCATGCACGTCATTGCCGGCAAGGCAGTGGCTTTCCTGGAAGCGGCCAAGCCTGAGTTCAAGGAATATCAGCAGCAAGTGCTCAAGAATGCCGTCGTGCTGGCGGATACGCTGGCGTCACGTGGTCTGCGTATTATCTCCGGCCGTACCGAATCGCACATGTTCATGGTAGACCTGCGTCCCAAGGGCCTGACAGGTAAAGCGGCCGATGCAGCGCTAGGCCAGGCACATATCACGGTGAACAAAAATGCCATCCCTAATGACCCGGAAAGCCCGTTCGTAACCTCCGGTATCCGCATCGGTTCGCCGGCGATTACCACGCGCGGATTCAAGGAAGAAGAAGCGAGGCTGGTGGCCAACCTGATTGCCGATGTGCTCGATAATCCGACGGATGAGCAGGTTATCGCGGCGACCAAGGAAAAGGTGCACGCATTGACCAGTCGTTTTCCTGTCTACGGCGCCTAAAGCTCGGCCAAAATGCCTGCTTGCGTGTACGCTACAGTTTCCTGCATGCAACTAAAACTTGGGCATGCCGGGAGGCGATTGTGGGTCACAACAAGACAAATGAAGTGCGTAGCGGGTTTGGGGAGATTCTGAAATGAAATGTCCTTTTTGCGGTGCCGACGATACGCAGGTTATCGACTCTCGGGTGAACGATGTAGGCGACAGCATTCGCCGCCGCCGCCGCTGCGCTGAATGCGATAAGCGCTTCACCACCTATGAAACCGCCGAGCTGCACCTGCCGCAGGTGGTCAAGCAGAACGGTAACCGTGAAGAATTCAGCCGCGACAAGCTCCGCGTTTCCTTTACCCGCGCCTTGCACAAACGCCCTGTCCCCACGGAATATGTGGACCGGGCCATGGACCGCATCGTACAGACCATACTTGCCAAGGGTGAACGCGAAATCACCGCGCGTGACCTCGGTGAAATCGTCATGCAGGAGCTCAAGCTCATGGACAAGGTGGCCTATATCCGCTTTGCATCGGTATACCGCAGCTTCCAGGATGTAGACGATTTCCACAACGTGATTCGCGACCTCGATAAACCAGGCGCTGTTCCGCAGCGCCGCAGCACTGATAAAACCAATGAGGATAAAGATGACTGAACCTACCGACACCACTGATGGCTCCATGCGCATCCTCAAGATCCTCAGCTTCGGCTTTGCTGCATTCACGGTCATTCTCACCATTGTCTTTTTCGGCTGGTGGGCAATGAAGGACAGTCTGGTTTTCGGTGGTGAAGAGTTCGATCGCGTTCGTTGGGCAACTGCTGCACCCACAGCCGAAGAACGCTGCTATCGCGGCGACATGGCAAATGATCTCAAGCAGCGTGTGCTTGCCCGCGGCATGCCCCGCGGTGCCACCATGATGCTGCTGGGCCGGCCGGATTGGGAAGACGCCAATCAAACCGAGTACGACCTGGGCCATTGCCTGTGGGATACCCATGGCTTGCGGCTGTACTTCAATGAGCAGGATCTGCTCGTCTACACGCGGATCGTCCAACACTAGTACCACAGCCCATGTTCACCGCCGCTGATCATGCGTTCATGACACGCGCGCTGCGGTTGGCGGAGCAGGGCCTGTACACCACCATGCCCAATCCGCGCGTGGGCTGCGTCATTGCCAAAAACGGCAACATCGCCGGCGAAGGTGTGCATCTTCTCGCGGGCGAACCACACGCCGAGGTGCATGCCTTAAGCATGGCGGGGGAAGACGTGCGCGGTGCCGACGTCTATGTCACACTTGAACCATGCAGTCACCACGGGCGTACGCCACCCTGTGCCGATGCTCTCGTAAAGGCAGGCGTAAAGCGTGTGATTGCCGCCATGCAGGACCCCAACCCGCGTGTTGCCGGCAGCGGCCTCGCAAAGCTTGCCGCGCATGGCATCGAGAGTGTGAGCGGCCTGATGGAAACGCAGGCTCGCGCATTGAATCCCGGTTTTATTTCGCGCATGTCGCGCAATCGTCCTTTTATCCGCACCAAGATCGCTGCCAGCCTGGATGGCAAAACCGCGCTTGCCAATGGAACAAGCCAGTGGATTACCGGCGAGGCAGCCCGAAACGATGTCCAGCATTGGCGGGCGCGTTCCTGCGCAATCCTTACTGGCATTTCGACCGTACTTGCAGACGATCCCATGATGACCGTACGCCTACCTGAGCTGGTGGATAGGAAACAGGGCAGGCAGCCCTTGCGTGTTGTGCTGGATAGCGGCTTGAAAATTCCAGCGCAGGCCAGGATACTGCAAAACAGCCATGTGCTAGTGGTCTACGCTTCCGACCCGGATTCCAGAGCGGATAGTTTGAAACAGGCGAATGTAGAGCTGCTGCAGCTGCCGGGTGATGACGGGCATGTATGCGTGCAGCGTCTGCTGGAAGCGCTGGCACAGCGTGAAATCAACGAGGTACTGGTGGAAGCAGGGGCTGTACTTAACGGCGCATTGCAGGCATCGAACCTGATTGATGAATACCTTATTTATTACGCGCCTGTATTGCTGGGCGATGCAGGCAAGGGAATGTTTTCTTTGGCATTGACCGACATGCGCCAGCGTATGCAGCTGGAAATTCTGGATATGCGGCAGGTCGGCAGCGATCTGCGCGTACAGGCACGACCACGAAGCTGATAGCCGCCGGGGAAATATGCTGATCGATACCCACTGTCATCTTGATGCCCCCCAATTCGAGCATGACCGCGATGCCGCTGTGGACTCTGCCCTGCAGCAGGGCGTCGGCATCATCGTGGTGCCGGGCGTGGAGCGCAGCAATTTCGACCTTGTACGCGGCCTGGCTGAACAATATCCGCCATGCGTTTATGCACTGGGGATACATCCCCTGTTCGTCAGCCATGCTCAAGACGAAGATCTGGTCTGGCTCGATACCCTGATCCAAGAACGGCTGGATTCTCCCAATCCGCCGGTTGCAATTGGGGAGATCGGGCTGGATTTCTTCATCGAAGGCTACGACAGGGCGCGACAGGAACACTTTTTCTCGGAACAGCTCAAGCTGGCACGCAAATACGATTTGCCTGTCATCCTGCATGTACGCAAATCGTCAGATGACGTGCTCAAGCACTTGCGGCGCATCAAGGTCAGGGGCGGCATCGCGCACGCCTTCAACGGCAGCCGACAGCAGGCCGACAGATTCATCGAGATGGGTTTCAAGCTGGGATTCGGCGGCGCCATGACCTATGAGCGTGCGTTACACATCCGCGAACTGGCGCGTACGCTGCCTCTGGAGTCCATCGTGCTGGAAACCGATGCGCCTGATATCCCCCCCGAATGGCTCGGGCACAAGGGACGAAATACACCGGATCAGCTCGCGAGAATTGCTGATGTGCTGGCGGAACTGCAGCAGGTCAGCCCTACGGAAGTCGCTGAAATCACAGCAAAGAATGCGTACGCCGCCCTGCCAAAGCTGGCCCAGTTATACACACCTCCTCAAGTACAACATTAACTATGGTCAAAAAACCATAGAAAACAAAGGCCATTAAGTAACACATTGAATTTAAAGAAAAAATTATCAGATTAAAAAATAAGCGATATAAAAAATGCCTTTAATATGCTTGAGTTACGTTTTCCACTCACAATTATTCACAAAGTTATCCACAGATTTTGTGGATTCAGCACAGCCGTAAGCGACCATGAAAATTGATGGGGTAGAGTATCGGTCCATCTGGCCTGCTGGCGATGCGGTTGAGATCATCGACCAGACCCTACTGCCGCATGCATTTGCGGTTCGACAGCTCGCCTCTCTGGTCTCCGTTATCCATGCCATCAAAACCATGCAAGTGCGCGGTGCACCCCTGATTGGCGCTGCTGCTGCCTACGGCATGGCGTTTGCGATGCAGGAAGACAGTACTGATGCACACCTGGATAAAGCTGCACGCGATCTGGTTGCCAGCCGGCCTACAGCAGTCAACCTGCGCTGGGCTGTGGAACGTATGGTCAAGCAGTTGCAGCCAGTGCCCAGCAATCAAAGGGGTGATGCCGCATGGCAAGAAGCCGCTGCCATCTGCGAAGAGGATGTGCAGATCAACCGGGCAATCGGGGAACATGGGCTTAGGTTGATTCGGGACGTGATTGGCCAAAAAAGCAGGGCCCGGTCAGACGAGGAGATTAAATCGTTGGAAGGAATGCAGAGCGCGGCGGCCGGAGCACAGGGCCCGAGGCAGTACATTAAGTACGGCGAGGGTCCGAGCACCGCCCAACAAAGCTATGCGTCCTCCCAAAGGTTTAACATCCTCACGCACTGCAATGCAGGCTGGCTGGCTACCGTCGACTGGGGTACCGCGCTCGCGCCCATCTATGCCGCGCATGACGCCGGACTCGATATCCATGTATGGGTTGACGAAACCCGTCCGCGCAACCAGGGCGCCAGCCTGACTGCCTGGGAACTGGGCAAGCACGGTGTGCCCCATACCGTGATTACTGACAACGCCGGCGGACACTACATGCAGCATGGACTCGTGGATATGATCATTGTGGGCGCAGACCGCGTGGCGCGTACTGGCGATGTCTGCAACAAGATCGGTACCTATCTGAAAGCCCTTGCCGCATTCGACAACAACATCCCTTTTTATGCCGCGGTGCCGTCGCCCACCATAGACTGGGCCATTGAAGATGGTATTGCGGCTATTCCCATCGAGGAACGCAGCCAGGATGAAGTCGCCTTGGTGCAGGGGCGGCTGGAGAATGGCGAGGTTGCCTGTGTGCATGTGTTGCCCGAAGGCTCGGCTGCAGCCAACCCTGCCTTTGACGTCACACCGGCCAGGCTCGTGACTGGCATCATCACCGAGCGCGGCGTATGCCGGACGCACGAGCTTGTTAGCCTGTTTGGAGCATGACCATGCAGACCTTGCGCGAACAACTGCTGAGCACGACACGCGAGCTTCACGAGCTAGGGCTCAACAAGGGCACCTCCGGCAATGCCAGCGTGCGCGACGGCAACGGTTTTCTGGTGACACCCAGCGGCATGGAAGTCGCGGCCATGACGCCACACGACATGGTCGCCATGGATTTCGACGGCAGGCAGAAAAATGCAGGTGAGCCCAAGCCTTCGAGCGAGTGGCGTTTTCATCGTGACATTCTGCACGCGCGTCCTGCAATCAACGCCGTTATCCATGCACATGCGATGTTCGCTACAACCATGGCATGCCTGCACAAGGACATTCCTGCTTTTCATTACATGATTGCAGTGACCGGCGGCGACAGTATCCGCTGCGCGCCATATGCCTTGTTCGGTTCGCAGGCGCTTTCCAATCACGCGCTCGCGGCATTGCAGGATAGACGCGCCTGCCTGCTGGCCAACCACGGCATGATCATCCTGGGCGAAACCCTGAATGAGGCGCTGGATATCGCCGTCGAAGTCGAAAACCTGTGCGAGCAGTATTGGCGAGCCTCGCAGATTGCCGAACCGCATGTGCTCAGTGAAAGCCAGATGGCCGAGGTGTTCCAGAGCTTCCGCGGCTACGGCAAATGGGCAAAACCGGGTAAAACTTAACCCGCCTCCGTTACGCCATCACACCGCTGATGGCCGTAAATTTCCGCTGGACGCTTCGTTGTTGGTCATATGCCTTTCGGGTAAAATGAGCTCCCGTCCGCAATGTCCCAGAAGATTCAACAAATGACCAAATATGTATTCGTCACCGGCGGGGTAGTTTCCTCATTAGGTAAGGGCATTGCAGCCGCATCCCTGGGTGCCATCCTCGAATCCCGCGGCATCAAGGTGACCATGCTCAAGCTTGATCCCTATATCAACGTCGACCCGGGTACCATGAGCCCGTTCCAGCATGGCGAAGTGTTTGTCACGGATGACGGCGCCGAAACTGACCTTGATCTCGGGCACTACGAGCGCTTTATCAGCTCGCGCATGAGCAAGCGCAACAATTTCACCACCGGCCAGATTTACGAAAGCGTCATCAAGAAAGAGCGGCGCGGCGAGTACCTGGGCAAGACAGTGCAGGTCATTCCGCACATCACCGACGAAATCCAGAACCACATCAAGCGCGGTGCCGAAGGCGCCGATGTCGCGATTGTGGAGGTGGGTGGCACCGTGGGTGACATTGAATCGCTGCCGTTCCTCGAAGCGATTCGCCAGATGGGCATCCGCGAAGGCAAGGGCAATGCCTGTTACATCCATCTGACGCTGCTGCCCTGGATTCCGACTGCCGGCGAATTGAAAACCAAGCCTACGCAGCACTCGGTCAAAGAGCTACGCGAAATCGGTATCCAGCCGGACATCCTGCTGTGCCGTGCCGATCGGGCGATTCCCGATGACGAGCGCGCCAAGATAGCCTTATTCACCAACGTCGCGCCAGAGGCGGTGATCTCCGCCATAGATGCCGATTCCATCTATGCCATTCCCGGTCTGCTGCACGACCAAATGCTGGATGAAATTGTGTGCCACAAGCTGGGTATCCTGGCCAAGGCGGCCAACCTCACGCCGTGGAAGCGCATTGTGGATGCGCTGCAAAACCCCAAACATGAAGTGCATATCGCCTTTGTAGGCAAGTACGTCGACCTCACCGAATCCTACAAGTCGCTGACGGAAGCGCTGATTCACGCGGGAATACACACTGAATCCAAAGTAAAAATCCATTTCATTGATTCGGAAGATATCGAGAAGAATGGCACCGGCGCGCTGGAGAAGATGGATGCCATCCTCGTGCCCGGCGGCTTCGGCAAGCGCGGCACCGAGGGCAAGATTGCTGCCATCTGTTATGCACGCGAGAGCAAAAAACCATATCTGGGCATCTGTCTTGGTATGCAACTGGCCGTTATCGAGTTTGCGCGTAACGTGGCAGGCCTCAAGGATGCCAACAGCACGGAGTTCAACCCTGATGGCCCGCATCCGCTGATCGGTCTCATCACGGAATGGAAGGACGCCAGCGGCAATGTTGAAACGCGCAGTGAGGATTCCGACCTTGGCGGCACCATGCGACTGGGCGCACAAAAATGTCCGATCGAGTCCGGCACTATCGCCGAGCAGATTTATGGCAGCGAGGTCAATGAGCGGCATCGCCATCGCTATGAAGTGAACAATAATTATGTGGATCAGCTAAAGGCGGCTGGCCTCGTCATTTCTGCGCGCACGCCGACGGAAGAGCTGTGCGAAATGATCGAGCTACCCAAGGACGTGCATCCCTGGTTCGTCGCCTGCCAGTTCCACCCCGAATTCACCTCCAACCCGCGTAGCGGCCATCCGCTGTTCAAGGCTTATGTAGAGGCCGCATTACAGAACAGCCAAGCCAGCAAGCAGAAAGCGAAATAATGAAACTTTGCGGTTTTGAAGTCGGCCTCGACCAACCCCTGTTTTTGATAGCTGGCCCCTGTGTGATCGAATCCCAGCAGATGGCACTGGATACCGCGGGCCAGCTCAAGGAGATGTGCCAGCAGCTCGGCATTCCCTTCATCTATAAGTCCTCCTACGATAAAGCCAACCGCAGCTCGAACAAGACTTTCCGCGGCTTCGGCGTGGAAGAGGGGCTGCGTATCCTGGATGAGGTCAAGCGTCAGATTGGCGTGCCTGTGTTGACCGATGTGCATACGGAAGAGCAGGTGCCGGAAGTGGCTGCCGTTGTGGATGTGTTGCAGACGCCAGCCTTCCTGTGCCGCCAGACGGATTTCATCACGGCATGCGCCAAATCCGGCAAGCCGGTCAATATCAAGAAGGGCCAGTTCCTGGCGCCCGGTGACATGAAGAATGTGGTGCAGAAAGCCAAAGAAGCCAATGGTGGGCTGGACAACATCATGGTCTGTGAACGTGGTGTATCTTTCGGCTACAACACGCTGGTCTCCGACATGCGCAGCCTTGCCATCATGCGTGAAACCAACTGCCCTGTGGTGTTCGACGCCACGCACTCCGTGCAGCAGCCCGGCGGACAGGGCGATAAGAGCGGCGGGCAGCGCGAGTTCGTGCCTGTACTGGCGCGGGCGGCAGTCGCCAGCGGCATTGCCGGCATCTTCATGGAAACCCATCCCGATCCATCCAAAGCCTTGTCTGACGGCCCGAATGCATGGCCGCTGGGCAAGATGCAGGCCTTGCTGGAAGTGCTGGTCGACATGGACAGGCTGGTCAAGAAGGCCGGCTTCGCTGAAGCCACCCTGTAACCCATTTATTTTTTTCAAGATAACGCAGAGTAAGGATAAACAATGAGCGCAATCGTAGACATCATCGCCCGCGAGATCATGGATTCTCGCGGTAATCCCACAGTCGAGGCAGACGTTCTGCTGGAATCTGGCATTATCGGCCGGGCTGCCGTGCCTTCCGGTGCCTCTACCGGCAGCAAGGAAGCTGTGGAATTGCGTGATGGCGATAGCGGTCGTTACCTGGGCAAAGGTGTGCTGCAAGCGGTAGAAAACGTCAATACCGAAATCACCGAAGCACTGGTGGGTCTGGATGTGGAAGAGCAAAGCTTTATCGATAACACACTGATCGAACTCGACGGCACCGAGAACAAGGCTCGCCTGGGCGCCAATGCCATTCTGGCGGTATCCATGGCTTGCGCGCGCGCCGCTGCCGAGGAGTCCGGCCTGCCGCTGTACCGTTATCTGGGCGGTTCCGGCTTCATGCAATTGCCGACACCCATGATGAACATCATCAATGGCGGTGCACATGCGGAAAATAGTGTCGATATGCAGGAATTCATGATTATTCCCGCGGGCCGTCCCAGCTTCCGCGAAGCAATGCGCTGCGGTGCTGAGGTATTCCACGCGCTCAAGAAAACATTGCACAAGAAAGGCCTTGCTACGACAGTAGGCGACGAGGGCGGTTTTGCGCCTGACCTGCCATCCAACGAGGCAGCCATACAGTACATCATGGAAGCGATTTCCGCTGCAGGCTATGAGCCAGGCACCGATGTGCTGATCGGCCTGGACTGTGCCAGCTCCGAGTTCTACAAGGATGGAAAGTACCACCTGGCTTCGGAAAACCTGCAGCTCAGCTCCGAGCAATTCACCGACTACCTCGCGACCTGGTGTGAAAAGTATCCGATCATCAGCATCGAGGACGGCATGAGCGAATTCGACTGGGACGGCTGGAGCCTGCTGACGCAACGCTTGGGTGATGCGGTGCAGCTGGTGGGCGATGACTTGTTCGTCACCAATGCCAAGATACTGCGCGAAGGTATCCAGCGCGGCGTTGCCAATTCCGTACTGATCAAGGTCAACCAGATCGGTACCTTGACCGAGACCTTCCAGACTATCGAGACTGCCAAGCGCGCTGGCTATACATCGGTCATCTCGCACCGCTCCGGTGAAACGGAAGACAACACCATCGCTGATATCGCTGTTGCTACCAATGCGCTGCAGATCAAGACCGGTTCGCTATCGCGTTCCGAGCGCATCTCCAAGTACAACCAGCTGCTGCGCATCGAGGAAGAGCTGGGCGAAGCCACCAGCTACGCAGGCACCAGCGCCTTTTACCAGCTCATCAGCTAATTGCCGGAATAAGGCGTAGGGGCGCCGATGAACTGTAGCGCGGCTTTTTCAGGAGTCAGTCCTTGAGACTGCTGACACTGATTTTCGTCATCCTGATCGCCGCGTTGCAATATCCCTTGTGGCTGGGCAAAGGCAGCTGGCTGCGCGTATGGGATCTCAACCAGCAGATCACCGCGCAGAAAGATGAGAATGCCAGGCTGAAAGCGCGTAACGACATGCTGGATGCCGAAGTGCGCGACCTCAAGCAGGGCTATGCGGCGATTGAAGAACGGGCGCGCAGTGAGCTGGGCATGATCAAGCAGGATGAGGTGTTCTACCAGGTCATTGAGAAATCTCCAGTCGTCCCTCCACCCTCTCAGACTCCTCCGGCTGCGAAGCAATAAGCTACGCGATATATGCTAGAGAACAGGTATAGACTCATCCTGCTGCTGACCATCGTGCTGGCAGCCGGCTTCCTGGGCACTTCATTTGTCAGTTATCAGGCGTCGAAGATGTCCATTCGCGATGCCATCATTGATACCGAGCTGCCGCTGACCGCGGACAACATCTATTCCGAAATCCAGAAAGACCTGATCAGGCCGGTTTTCATTTCCTCCATGATGGCATCCAACACTTTCCTGCGGGACTGGGTACTGGAAGGCGAGAAGGACGCGGAACGGATCAGTCACTACCTGGAAGATGTCCGTCAAAAGTACGGTGCCTTCGCCAGCTTCTTTGTTTCAGAATCAACCAAGCGCTATTACTACGGCAAGGGCGAGCTGAAGAAAATCAGCCCCGATGAACCGCGGGATATCTGGTATTACCGGGTACGCGATCTGCAACAGCCATACGAAATCAACGTCGACAGGGATCTTGCGCATGCGGATGCGTTGACCATATTCGTCAACTACCGGGTGCTGGATTACAACAATCGCTACATAGGGGCTACCGGCGTCGGACTCACGGTGGATTCGGTGCAGGGGCTTATCAACAGCTATCAGCAGCGCTATCAGCGCGACATCTATTTTGTCAGTACCGACGGCAACATCATGCTGTCCAGTGGCAAGCGTCAATCACCGGGCATGAATCTTAGGGATATCGATGGTCTCAACAAGCTTTTGCCGCGCGTGCTTTCCCAGGAAAAAGGCAATTATGAATACGCGCATGGCGACTCCAATTACCTGATCAATGTGCGTTACCTGCCTGAACTCAAGTGGTATCTGTTCGTGGAAAAGAGCGAAAGTGTCGCAACTGCAGATATCCGGAATACGCTTTATCTTAATCTGCTGATCTGTTTCCTTGTGACCGCCATCGTCATTCTGCTGACGCACCAGGTGCTCAAGCGCTACCAGAAGCAGCTGGAGACCATGGCGACGACCGATACCCTGACAGGGCTGCCAAACAGGCGTGCATTCAGCGTCATCATCGATCTGCTGTTCAATGAGAATGTGCGGAACAAAACGACGACTGGCATCATCCTGCTCGATATAGACCATTTCAAGCAGGTGAATGACAAGTATGGCCATCTGGCAGGCGACAAGGTGCTGATGGAGGTGGCGAGTACCGTCAGATCCTGCATGCGGGCCATGGATTTTATCTGCCGCTGGGGTGGGGAGGAGTTGCTGATTGTCATCAAGAGCTGCAATGAGCGCAGCATCATGCAGCTGGCGGAAAAAATCCGCCTTTCAATCGAGGCGGAGGCGACGTACTACAACGAAGAGAAAATCAATGTCACGGCCAGCCTGGGTGCGGCCGTGACGCATGAAGGGGAAAAAATCGAGCACGTCATTGAACGTGCTGATTATGCGATGTACCAGGCCAAGTCTTCAGGGCGTAACCGCTCAGTGCTCAGCTCTTCAGGTAAGCGTGGAGATTCCCTGATAAGCAGCGATTCTCACACGCCGCCATACAATTAAAACCCGCTAGCGTCAGTTGAGCTCATAGGGCAAAGGCTTCAGCTGCAATTCCACACTTTGCCACTGCATGCCGGACTGCAGGTTTTCCAGCCGCAATTCCGCCAATACATCAAAGCCGCCGGTTGGCGCCGGCGCACTACGTACGATCTTGCCTATGGGTTCGCCGCTTTCAGCCAGCACATCATCGCCGGGCTGCGGCTGTCTTTCGCCAGCAATATGCCCTAACTGCGTGCGCCGTTTTACCTTGCCCAGATAATGCGTCCGCGCGACGATTTCCTGCCCGGTATAGCAACCCTTCTTGAAATTGATGCCGCCCAGTGCGTCAAGGTTGACCATCTGCGGTACAAACTCTTCCTGTGCGCCAGGCTGGATATCAGGAATGCCGGCCTGAATTTCCAGCCATTCCCAGGCATTCTTGCCGACGGGCCTGAGCTGCTGGTTGAGCTGGCTCCAGATGTTTTCTGCACGTTCGGCTTCGACGATCAGTTCATAACGCGGCGTCGTACCAGGCAGGCGAATCAGAACGCCATTTTCATTCGCTACCAGATCATGGGCGGATGCGGGCAATGCGGGAAACAGGCCGGCAAGTACAGCTTCGTTATTGGGACCGCATATGCCCATGCGTACCGTGCTGTCAGAAACATCCTCGATCACCACCTTCGAGCGCAGCACATACATGCGAAGCCGTTTGGTGATGGCTTCAGCAAGGCGTCTGTCCAGCTGCAGATAAAGGCTGCCATCATGGCTGTAGAGTAGGAACAGCGCGATCATCCGCCCCTTGGGGGTGCAGTAGCCAGCATATTGACTGTTGCCTCCGTTGAGCTGTTTGACGTCATTGGTCACCTGGCCCTGCAAGAAATTGATGGCGTCTTCACCGCTGAGCTTGAGCAGGCTAAGATGCGAAAGGTCGGCCAGCACGTCACTACCGGCAGCGGTTGACAGCTCGGACTGAAGGTCGCCGAAATGCGCCACTTCATGTTCTTGAGCAATTGCGCCGTGGGACGCAAGAAACGTAATCCAATTATTCATCGAGTGATTCCAATCCAGGAGAGGCTGATTATAACGTGAGGCCGATACAGCTGAATTTAAAGCCCTCGCACCTGCTGGCAATTATCCTGGCGAGCGCAAGTGCGGGCGCCTGTTTGATCCTGACATGCATGCCGCTGCCATTATGGGCGAAGCTGGTCGCTGGCGTGCTTGTTGTCATGTCTGCGGCCTATCATGTCTTGGATTTAATGCTGCGCTGGCCGAGCTCGCTGGTCAGTTTAGAGGTCAACAGCAAGGGCGAGTTGCAAGTGATACGCAAGGATGCTCAGAAATTATCGGCAGTCGTGCTACCCGATAGCGTGGTATTTCCTTGGCTGACTGTGCTGAATATCCGCACGGATCAGAGCCGCTGGCCCCGGCATGTACTGATTCCACCCGACCGCGTAGAAACGGATGCGTTCAGGCAATTACGCGTGTGGCTGCGCTGGGGACGTCAGGCAGAATCAGAAGCGGCGGACGCGGAAGAGGCCTGAGCGGCACGGCGATTGCGCCCGAGCCTGTGCATCCATTCACGTAATTCCTGCAGCGGATGCCTCGGCATGTATGCGCTCAGGAACAGCAGGCCTGCGATTGAAGCCAGCAACCAGCCAATGCCGAAATCGGTGGTATCACGCCGCGCCGGTTTTTGGTTATGCATGGCGCCCAGCACGGCCTGCAGGCTGTCGCCTCTGACATAATCGCCGCGCACTTCCTTGGCCAGCGATTTCAGGTATTCCTCATCAAGCTTTGACAGATGGCGATCACCTTCGGCAGAAGCCACATTGTCGTCGCGGACGCCGATGTTGGATTCCGATATCTGCGCCACGCCGGGCTGTAATGCAAAGCTCTCCCCCGACCAGTAGCCGATCAGCTGGTTGTGTTCGTCGAGCTTGGGAATCGGCGTGCCCTTGTCGCTGCCGATGCCGACAAAAAGCCAGTCATCCCCACCCTGGAAATCGGTCAGGTCACGGGTGTTGAAGGCATGTAGCAGCGGGGCTTCCTCGCCATCAGTGAAATAGACGACCTGCGCCGGTTCTGGGAAGCTGCGGATTACGCGTGCCAAGGTCAGCATGCTTTCGCGGAGGCGGCTGTTGCCGGACCAGCCGGTGCGCCAGTCCAGATGATCGATGGTGTCATGGATGGCGGCGTAATTCGAGCAGACTTCGATAGGCGTATACAGCGCTGCCACGCTGACCCCAGCAAACAGGCCGATGCTGACGTTGGTTCCGCACGGCAGCGAGCGGATGACGCGGTGCAGCATATCCTGGGTATACGCCAGGCGCGTGGCAGGCTGGCCGTTCAATTCCTTGTCTTGTACGTTCATGCTCTGCGAGATATCGGCGACCAGCAGGTAGCTGTAAATATCGCGCTTGATCGGCACGGTAGGCTGGAAGATAGCGGCAATCAGCAGCACGAGCGTCGCCAGCAACAGGGTAGTGTCACGGCGGTGGCGGAGATAATTGATGATCTTGTGCATATGGTTAACCTACATAAAGTGATATTGCAAAGTCAGGCAAGGCGGCAGCAAAAAACGTGAGCGCAGCATATTGGTTTATATGTAAGCGACGGGTTGCGACAACGCAGCATGACGAAGCAAGATCAATTTATGGCAGTCCTACGGGGATATTGCCCATAATCAACCCCGGCGTATCGGATTCTCCCGCGCCCGGTGTCGGCGTCGCGGGCAGCATGGTCAGCACACGATCCAGGTTGTGCCTGGCGTCCCAGAAGCTGTTGTCATACTTGAGCGACTGCACATAGGCGCTCTTGGCCTGCCGCAGCAGGTATTCGGCTTCGTCGCGCACTGTCATGCTGGTACCGTTGATGGCGAGGCCGCGCCGGAAGAAAATATTCCCCAGGTTGTACTGGATGGCGGAGCGCTGCGTGGTAGTGGCATCGGGCAGCAATTGCGTGAACAACAATGTGGCTTCCTTGTAGCGCTCGTTCCTGGCCAGCCAGTAGGCCGTAGAGAACTTGGCTTCGAAACTCTGGCGGTCCGTTTTCGGGGCCTCCGCCTTTAGCACAGCACGGTTGAAAGCACGGATTTCGCCAACGCGTTTCATCTCATAGAAAATCCCGGCTGCACTTAGCAGTGCAAGGCCCGTGAAAATAATGGTGAGCTTTTTAACGCTCAGATATCGTCTGCTCAGTGCCAAGTTCTCACCTCCAGATATTTAACGCCCAGCAGCAAGCTGACCATGATGGCTGCCAGCATGAAACAGTGGCGGGAATAATCGCGGCCCGGGATCTGCTCCGTATAGCGAATGGGTTTTTTCTCGCGCCGGTTAATGTCTTCGATGGCGGCTTCCAGCGATTTCGGATCTTCCGCTTCATAAGCGCGGAAAGGCGTGCGCAAGGTCTTGAAGAATTCATACAGCTCAATTTCGGCCGGCAGCGCCTGGTCTTCCGGCGGTTTGTAATTGGTGTCGAAAATACTGATGCCGCCAGGCTGGCGCAGCACAACCCAGTACAGGCTCAATTCCATGCGCTCGAACCAGTCGAGGATTTTTTGCTGGGTATCAGCGGGAATGCGTCCGGCTCCGTCTGATAACAGGATCACCGCGCGCGAACCGGAATTGGGCACCTTGTCGAACAGCCCGGCGGCACTGGTCAGGCCACTGCCGATATTGGTCTGGAACAGCGAATTGCCGGCTGTTGCGCGTACGGCAGCCAGGATGGCTTCGCGATTTTCTGACAGCGGCAGCACGTACATGGCCGAATTGCTGAATGAGATCATGCCGAACATGTCGTTCTGGCGTGACTTCACAAAATCCGTAATCAGCCGGCTGGCAGCGCCGGACTTGGTTTCGCCTACGCGCCCATCGGTGCTGCCGGAAAATGGGTCATCCATGCTGGCGCTGCGGTCCAGCACCAGCCCGATCTGGGCACCGACGCCGATGCGTTCCACATGCTGTTCATTGGTATGCGGCGACGCCACGCCGAGAATGATGAACACCAGCGCAAGCACCGCCAGTGCCTTGAGCACGATATTAACGATGTCGGACAACCTGTCGCGCGGCAGCATCTCCAGCCACGAATAGCTGCGGCTGTGCATGCGTTCCAGCACCAGTGGCAGGGCGGCAAGAGGAAGTAACCAGAGGACCCAGGGTGTCGCAAAGTTCATATCAAAATCATTCGGCAGGGTTCAGCCCGCGCTCGCAATCGCGGCAACGGCGGCAGAACTTGCGCAACCATTCCATGGGTTCGGCGCCGGCTTCATGCGTGGCACCCGGCTCAAAGAACACCTGGCGTGAAAGACCGAAGAATTGCAGCAGCTCCCCGCGTATCGGCGCGAAAGAGGGCCTTCTGGCAAGGAAGGCATCCAGCGTATCGCTGAAAACGCTTTGCCCGGCTGACTTGTTCAAGGCTTCATGCATTTCGGAAACGGCAATCTGCAGGTTTTCGTCGTTGGGATGTTTACGCAGCCTACTGATACGGCGGTACGCCCTGGAGAAAGGGCCGCCCATGCGCGGCAGCCATGCATGCTTGCCCAGGATATACAGCAGGCCCAGCAGTGAGAGCGCGAGAATGGCGACCAGCACTTTGAGGTATTGCTGGTTCGTATCATCCTTGAGCAGCAAAGGGCCGCGCAGCGGACTCATGTCAGTTTCAACCTTGACCGCGCCGAATACCGATATGGGGGAAATCGAGAACTGCCAGCTGGGAATGCGGTATTGCACGAACTCCTTGCCGTTCTGCAGCTTGACGATCTCTGGTGGCAGGATGGCGGGCTTGGCGACGACATTGGTGGTGAAAACCTGGTAGGCCAGATGCAGCGTATGACGATTGAAGTCGTCGAATTCTTCCTGCGCGTGCTTGATGCTGTGCAGGTTGATGCCCACGAGCTGGCCCTTGTAGCGCCGCTCATAGCCGACGATAGGCAGCGAGGTGTCAAGCAGCGTGTAAGGCTTCCGGATGTCGAGGATTATCTTGCGCTCGAGGATATCGCCCACCGTATAGGCGACGTTTCTCGGCGGATTCACCTCGCGCAGGGTGACAGCTCCTTCCTTGACGCTGGGCAGTTGCTCATCCATGTCGCCCGCCGCAAAACCGGGCATGCTTGGCAGGAGCAGGCACAGCGCAGTCAGCATGCTGAGGCAATGATTTTTAAGGCTGCAATTCAGGCTAGGGGTCATATCGTTTACGCAGCTACAAACTGGAAAAAGTATTCGGTAAGGTCGTCGGCATCGAATTCGCCTTCGACAAAAAAAGGCGGCATATCAAAGCGCATGAAGGTCTCGTAGATGGCGGTACGCCTGCCTTCGAATGACCGGATGATGCGCTCGCGCAAGTCCTTTCGCAGCAGCAGCGTACGGCGTATCCCGGTTTCGCTGTCGGCCACGCTGGCGATGCCAAACTCGGGAATGTTGCGGTATTCCTCGGCATCCCACAGCACAATGGGCACGATGTGATGCCGCAGCAGCATGGGCAGCGATTGTTCGAGCAGCGACAGCGGCATGTGAAAATCCGAAATCAGGAATATCAGCGAACGTTCGCGCGGCAGGTAGCGGTAAATATCGAGCAGGCCATCGCTGCCCACATGCGGCGGATGGTATTCCTTGAGCTTCTCGGCCATCTCCAAACCGCGCTGCGCCTTGGCCGAGGCAGTGCTGATCCAGTCTTCGCGAACGACTTCATCGAAACCAATAAAGCCGAACGGGTCGCTGGCATGGCCGGCTGATTGCGCAATGGATTCCACAATTTCGGCTGCGAGCCTGAGTTTGCGTTTGCGGCTGCCGAAATTCATGGAGCCGGAAAGATCGCAAATGGCAAACACCGGCGTCGAGCTTTTCTGGTTGAACAGCCGGACGTAGATCTGCTCCATCGGGTCGCGGATGGTCTGGCGAATATCGATACGACGCGGGTCGGGGTAGGAGATCAGTGTCGTATGCCCGCGGAATTCCATGCCCATGCCGCGCTGCACACTCGTATGGCGGCCGGGATGCCGCCCGCGCGAGCGCCAGCTGATGTGGTAGTTGAATTCCTTGATGTGGAAGTTATCCATGCTTCAGCAGCGGGCTCTAACGAATTGGGGAAAACATGCAGCAGAGATGACGCTACGAGGCGCTGAGGCGCAAGAACCGAAGACTGTTTCTATGAGATTTTCGCTGGGAACACGAGACGAGACGCCAATGAGCGGCAGGCGCAGGCAGTACATGAAGTACGACAAGCCTGGCGCGAGGCCGGCAACAAAGTATCGTAGAAACAGCGGATATCTCATTTAGGGGGCAGAGACAGCGTTGACAATCCCGTTCAACAACTCCCGTGCAATTTCCGTCCGTCGCATTTCATAAACCGGGCTGAACACCAGGCGGTGCGCCGTAGTCGGGTGGAACACGGCATGCACGTCTTCCGGCAGCACGGCATTGCGGTTGTTGAGCCAGGCATTCACGCGCGCAGCGCGCATCATCATGCTCATGCCGCGCGGGCTGGCGCCGGCTAGCACCAGGCGCTGCATATCCACGCCCTGCACCTTGACCCCGAAATCGGTTGGCGTCTTGGTCGCGCGCCATAAATCAAGCGCATAGCGACGCAGGGTGGCGCTGGCCTCGACACTGGTCTGGATGACTTTGGAGAATGCATTAAGCTGGTCAAATTGCAGGATATCGCTTTCAACCGTATCCACCAGCGCGTCCACGTCATGGAAACGTGTATCGAAAATGAGCGACTCCATGATGGCGGCATCACTTGGCACCACAATCGGTATCTCCATCATGAAGCGATCGCGCGCAGCGGATGGAATCTCGAAAGTTTCCTCCTTCTCCACCTGGTTGCGGTCGGCGAATACCAGCATGTGCGGGAAGTAGTGCTCGGCATTGAATGCGGTCAGTGTGCGTTCCGCCATCACGCGCAACAGCAGCGAATGCACCTGCGGACGGGCGCGGTTGATTTCGTTGAAGAAGAATACCGACAGGTTCTCGCCGGACATCAGCAGCGGACCGGGACTCACATGCGGCTTGCCGTCTTCACCCAAATAGGTGTGATAGACGAGATCGTTAGGCATCAGGTCGATGGTGCCTTCGATGCGCTGGTAGCCACCGCCGATGCCGCGCGTGAAAGCGCGCAACAGTGTGGTCTTGCCCACGCCGACGTCGCCTTCAAGCAGCACATGGCCGCGCGCAAAAATGGCTGTGGTAATCAGGCGGACAGGTATCTGCTGCCCTACTACCACCTTGTTGATTTCTGTTTCGAGTTTCAGCGCATGTTCGCGCCAGTCGGCCAGTTGACGGTCACTCATTGACTTGTCCTGTACTTGAAGCCTGGGAATCAGCTTGTCGTTATTAAGGTTTAGGTGATGCGAATCTGGATAGTAGCGATATTGGCAGAAGGTGTAAACAGATCTGTATACCCCCCCCTTTGTCTAATCAGGAAAATCCGCGTCAAGCACTACCCGATAACGCGCCTTGCCAGCCGCCATATGTGCCAATGCGTCATTTACTTTGCTCATGGGAAAGTGCTCGACTTGTGGTTTGATCTGATGGCGTGCTGCGAAATCCAGCATTGCAGCTGTTGCTGCCGGGCCGCCATTCAACGATCCGGTCACCTGCTTCTGCCCGAAGATGAGGTCAATGGCCGATATGGTCATCGGCTCGAGCACAGCGCCAACGATGGCCATTCGCCCTTTCGTCCGGAGAGTTTTTACGAGTGCAGACCAGTCCAGCGGCGTATTGACGGTGATGAGCAGGAAATCCAGTGAATTGGCAGCCTTCAGGATGTCGCTGGTGTCCCGGCTGTTGACGATGCGATGTGCGCCGAAACGTCTGGCCTCATCAACCTTTAATGGGTTTGAAGTAAATGCCGTGACTTCGCAGCCCCAGGCATTCGCAAATTTGAGCCCGAGATGACCCAGCCCGCCAATTCCTACAATGCCTACCCGATCGGTGGGCTTGATGTCGAAAGTCAGAAAGGGGGTAAATACGGTAGCCCCGGCGCACAGCAACGGACCTGCGGATGCGATATCCACTGCCGCAGGTAAAGGAACAGCCCAAGCCCAATGGCTGCGGATACGTTCTGCAAAGCCACCCTGTCGGCTGATGATGGTTGGTTCAACCGCTGGGCAGAGATTGTGTTCGCCTGTCATGCAGGCATGGCAATGCATGCAGCTGCCCGCATTCCAGCCTACTCCCACGTATTGTCCTGGCTTCAAACCTTTTGCATGCTCGCCTATAGCTAGGACGCGACCCACGACTTCGTGTCCCGGGATGATGGGATAGTTTGACAAACCCCATGCGTTATCGATGACTGATAAATCCGAGTGGCATACCCCGCAATATTCCACTTCTATTTCTACATCCTCCGGCGCCAATGGTCCGGGATCGTAAGAAAACAGTTCAAGCTTCT
>Ga0196976_1000372_pt1 | contig 28802 bp, 21 predicted proteins | sample S3v_513CmetaG_FD_148644 | JGI IMG/M metagenome (GOLD analysis project Ga0196976, IMG submission 148644) | Soil microbial communities from Anza Borrego desert, Southern California, United States - S3+v_5-13C | ecosystem: Environmental > Terrestrial > Soil > Desert | place: USA: California... | reverse complement strand
GCATCGCCGAGCATCCGGTCAATCGGATCGACGAGTTCCTACCCTGGAACCTCGCCGATCAGGTGACGGAACTGACCCAGCCCATCGCGGCTTGACGCCGTCAACACGGTAAGGCTCGGACGCTTACACAAAGGCTGAAAACCCAGCACCCGCTAAACTCAAAGGTTACGAGATCACTACGGTTTCGCAGCCGGTATCCCACGCAGTTGATGCGACCCGTTGCGCTCGTTTGGAAGGAATTGTTTAGCCGCTTGGGTAATTTGTCACAGACGGATGCTCCCAAGGTGTGTTCAATCCGAAAAACTAACCCGGTCCGGCTCGATCGGCCCCAGAACGGATCGGCATAACAACAAGAACAAGAGGTGGGGGATGGCTCTTAGTGGCACAGCAGGGCATTCAACGAATTGCCCGGATACGGACACGTCCGGAAAACCCCAGGGGCATCCCGTCAGCGTGGGCCACCCGGTCCATACCGTGGGAAATCAGGCATGGTGGTGCTTCGTGGGTGGGATCGCGACCCTTCTCTGTCTCGTCGCTACCGCCGCACGCGCGAACTATTCGGCAACCCATGACTACTGGAAACCGGCCGATTACATGATTCATCACCCGACGCTACAGGCGTTGTGTGAGGCCTATGCGGCGTACTGGGTCGTCTCTTCCTACGGAAGGTATTCCGCGTCGTGTTTGAGTATCACCCCGACAACCGACAATATCCGCGCGTATTTCACGTTAACGTATAAGCAAAAATCAACCGATCCAGAGAAGCAGTGGACCTATTTGGTGGCCGTTGGCACCAAATGTCCCTACGGCGGCTGGATGTCGTTTGACCGAACGACCTGCCTCAATGCGCCCGCCTGCCCGACCGATCCGACGATCGATCCGGCCACGGCCAAATGTGAGATCCAATGTCCCGCCGGCCAGCAACTCGATCCGGCGACCGGGTTTTGCTCGCTCAAGGACCTCGGCAGCTGCCCTACCGCCGGCGAGAGCGCGGGCCTTGGCGCCCAGCTCGGGGCCTCGCCCTTGGTGGGCAATCCGCTCCACAGCGGCTCGGGCAACAAGTTCCTGCAGGAGACCGACCACCGTGCCGCCGATCCCGCGCCGCTCGCCTTCGACCGCTACTATAACAGTCAGGCCGATGCGACCCGCACGCTCGGCCCGAATTGGCGCCATGGCTACGACCGGTCCATCACCCCGCTCAGCGCCACCGTCGCACGGGTGGCCCGCGCCGATGGCAAGGCTTACGCCTTCAAACTCGTCGGCGGCATCTGGACCGCCTATGGCGAGGTGCGGGCGACCCTCACGCGTTCGACCGATGCCGCCGGGGTCACGACGGGCTGGACGTACACCACGGCGCAGGACACCGTGGAACACTACGATGCGGCCGGCCGGCTCATCGACCTGACCGATCGGGCGGGGCGGGTACAGACGATGAGCTACGACCCCGATGGGCGGCTGATTCTCGTCACCGGCCCCTTAGGGGACAGCCTCACCCTGGACTACGATGCCGACGGGCGGCTTGCGAGCCTGACCGACAACGCGAACCGCATCACCCGCTACCGCTATGATGCGGCCGGCAACCTTTCAGAGGTCACCCACCCGGACCTCACCGTGCGCACCTACCATTACGAGGACACACGCTTCCCGCATGCCCTCACCGGCATCACCGACGAGCGCAGAATGCGCTACGCCACGTACGCGTACGACGGCCAGGGGCGGGCGACCGTCAGCTACCATGGCCCGCAGACCAGCGTGCCGGCCGAGCGGATCGACGGCGTGACGCTCACCTTCAACACCGACGGCAGCACCACGGTCGCCAATAGCCGTGGGGCCACCTCCACCTACCGCTTCATTGCCCAGCACGGCGCGCGCCTGGTCAGCGGGATTGACGGCCCCGGCTGCTCGAGCTGCGGCACCGGCGACAGTAGCTACCGCTATGACCCGGACACCAACTACCTGCTGGCCAAAACCGTACACGGCGTGACCACCCAGTACGGCGCCTACGATGCCAAGGGCCAGTACCGCTCGATGATCGAGGCCGTGGGCACGCCCCAAGAGCGGCGCACCGACTACACCTACGATCCGCGCTTTTCCGGTAAGGTCGCGACCCAGACCGAGCCGTCGGTCTACGCCGGGGCGGTGAAGACTACCGCCTATACCTACGACGACTTCGGCAACATCACCCGCGTGACGGAAAGCGGCTATACCCCTGACGGGACCGCGGTCTCCCGCACCACCACCTACGATTACCTCGGACCGCTCCACCAGCTCTCTGCCATCGACGGGCCGCGCACCGATGTGGCCGACGTGACCACGCTGAGCCACTACCCGGACGACCCCGCGCAGGGAAACAACCGCGGCCGCCTCGAGCGCCTCACCGGCCCGATGGGCACGGTGCTGCGCGATGCGATCCAATACTCCGCCACCGGCAAAGTCCTGAACGAGGTGCGCCCCAACGGCCTCACCCTCACCTACACCTATTACCCGGGCAATGACCGTCTGGCATCGGTCACCGAGTCTGCCGACGGGGTGAGTCGCACCACGCGCTGGACGTATCTCGCCACCGGGGAAGTTGAGACGATCACCCACGGCGATGGCACCCCAGAGGCCACCACCCTCACCTTCGGCTACGACGCCGCGCGGCGCCTGGTGCGCATCACCGATGGGTTGGGGGACGCCCTTGCGTACACGCTCGATACCGAAGGCAACCGCATCGCGGAAGCCGTCTATGACAGCAATGGTGCCCAGCAGCGCGCACTCAGCGCCACCTTCGATCTCTACAACCGCCTCGATGTCACAGCGCAGGCGAACGAGCATACGGATTACGACTTCGCCGCCGACGGCACACTCGAGCGCGAGACGAATGGGCGTGGGGTTGTGACCGGGTACAGCTACGATGCGCTCAAGCGGCTCATCGCTCGGACCCAGGACCTCGGCGGGACCGACCCGGCCACCGCCAATGCGCTTGTGCAGTACGCCTACGACCCGGCGGATCGACTCACCCAGGTGAAGGCACCCAACGGGGCCACCACCGAGTACGTCTACGATGACCTCGGCAACCGCGTGCGCGAGACCAGCCCCGATACTGGCACCACCACCTTCACGCACGACGCGGCCGGCAACGTCACCGCCCGGGTGGACGCCAACGACCAGCATTTCAGCTACCGCTATGACGCCGCCAACCGCCGGGTGCGCGCTGAGGCCTCCCTGGCCGAGGACACGCTGATCTACACCTACGACACGTGTCCGAACGGCGTCACGCGGCTCTGCGCCGTACAGGTCGGATCGGAGGCTGTTCCCGCGCCGGTAGTAGTCACTTACGCCTACGATGCGTTCGGGGACGTGACCGCCCACCAGGGGATGGCCTACACATACGATGCGGCCGGGCGACTCGCCACGCTCACTTACCCCTCCGGGGCGGCAGTCACCTATACCTACAACGCCGCCGGGCGGGTGAGCCGGGTGGACCTCGTGCGCGACGGCACCACCATCCCGCTTGCCGGCGACATCACCGACGCCCCCTTGGGTCCGGTGCGAAGCTTCCGCTACGGCAATGGCAAAACCTTCAGCCGCACGGTCGACGGCGCTTACCGCACGACGGCGCAGAGTGTGTCCGACGTGCTCGCGCTTACCGAGATCCAGTACGATGCCGCCGGCAATCTCACCACCCGCACGGACGGCCTCACCGAAGGCTACGGCTACGATGCGCTCAACGAACTCACCAGCGCCAGCGGCGCCTTCGGTAGTCAGAGCTATGGCTATGATGCCAACGCGAACCGCATGGCCCTCACCTCCGCGGTCGATAGCACGAGCTACGGCTATGCGCCCGCCAGCAACCGGCTAACCAGCATCGACGGGGCCGCGGTGGTGCAGGATGGGAACGGCAACACCCTGGCCCAAGGCGGGCAGAGCTACAGCTACTCCGTGTACAACCGTCTCACTGCCTCAGCCGGGGCGAGCTACCGCTACAATGGGCTCAGCCAGCGCGTCGAGAAAGTGCGCAACTCAAGGTCCACCCGGTATGTCTACGGCCTCGACGGGGCGCTCCTCGCCGAGACCGATGCCGCGGGGACGGTGCAGGTCGAGTACGTGTACCTCGACGGCGCGCCGCTCGCCGTGCTTTACCCCACCGGCGCGGTGCCGCTCGCCTATGTGCACACCGATCCCTTGGGCACGCCTCAGGCACTGACCGATGCCGCCGGCGGGGTGGTCTGGCGCGCCAGCTATGACCCCTTCGGGGAGGCCACGGTCAATGCCGACCCGGATGGGGATGGAGCCCAGACCATGTTCAATCTGCGCCTGCCGGGGCAGTACTTCGACGCCGAAACCGGGCTCCACTACAACTACTTTAGGGATTACGATCCGCGCCTCGGACGGTATCTGGAGAGCGATCCGATTGGGCTTGAGGGTGGTCTAAACACCTACGCCTATGTTGGGGGAAATCCATTGGGTCGAATCGATCCACGTGGGCTTGCAATTACGCCCGAGACGGTGAGTGATGTTGTTAGCTTGGGCTTCAGCATACAAGCATTCAATAATGACCCAAATCTTCTAAATGGCCTTGGGCTTGCGTATGACGGCCTCGCGACGATTACCCCTGTCTTGCCGGCTGGATTCGGAATCATCAAACAATGTACAAAGGGAGGGCTTCCGAATAAGCCTGAGGATCTTCTTAAGCAGGGCTACAAAGATGTAAGCCATCCTGCTGCTGCCAATGCGGGACATAAAACCTATGAAAATCCTGTAACGGGAGATAAAGTCCGCTTTGATCAAGGTAAGCCAGGTGCGCCAGGTTATGAGGGGCTGGATCATTATCATCGCTACAATCCTAATGCGACCGGAAAGAACGATGCTTATCTAGATAAGAATGGCACCCCCTGTGCGCGTGGATGCGATGCATCACACTTGTTCCCGGGAGATTAAGAATGAAATCATCGGAACAGATGAGTTTTCACGAAGCAACAGTTACCCATTTCTGCAGCTATTGCGATACCGTTGAACTTAATTTAGATGGAGTTGATGTTGGAGGCGAAAAGCGATCAGTTGCAATACGAATATCTGAAGTATTCAGGCTTGAAATTGATGGTAAAGCGCTAGAGTCGGCTTTTATGCCTGCTGAAGACGGAGAAATCTTAATTCTTGAAATATTGGAAAATGGCATATTCGTAATTATCGAATGGAACGATTTTTCTAATAAGAAATCGTTCACCAATGCCTACAGAATCTCCGGAGAGGGCATTAGTGTATCGATAATCTGAAAAATGGCCACCCTGTAGGCCGCACAAGGACACGATAGCGTACTTGCGTATTCCGTCACATGGGACCGATGGGTAGCTGAGCCAAGCCAAACAAGGGCCCACGGTCCTCGCCGACTACGGGTACGATACCCTGGGGCGGCGGGTGACGAAGACCGTCACTGGCCACATCCGCTATTTTAGCTTCGATTTAGCCGGGACGCTGCTTCTGGACGAGGCGGCTTACGTCTACCTGGACGACCTGCCGCTGGTCCAGCTCGACCCCCAGGGCCACCCGAGCTACCTTCATCCGAATCACCTGGGCGCACCCGAGGTCGCGACCGACGGCACGGGCAGCGTCGTTTGGAAGGCGGACTACGCCCCGTTCGGGAAAACGAGCCTCGTCAATCCGAGTGTTACCGTCAATCTGCGCCTGCCGGGGCAGTACTTCGACGCCGAAACCGGTCTACACTACAACGTCTTCCGGGATTATGATCCCAGCCTTGGGCGGTATCTGGAGAGCGATCCGATTGGGCTTCAGGGTGGTCTAAGTGGTCGATGACTTTCTCTCACGCATATTAAGGAGGGCGACAAGATGACCGATATACGCATCGACACCAGCAGCTTGACATATACGCAGTTTTTGATCCCTGAAGTGAGTTCCGATTTCGTTGACGGTGCTGACGCAGCGACTATTCGCCTGGAGCCCGGTGTATACGGTTTTCAGCAAATATCCGGCTCGGTAGCGAATTTCAGATTCGAAGTCACTCCGGATGGAGTTATCGACTATGACGTCGAGAATGAGGAGTTCCTCGATGGTCGTGGCACCACTACTCTGATCGTACGGGGCTTCAAGATAACACTCGATGCGACGGCGCTATCACACGACCTCTTACCAATGGTAGCTAGAGCGAGCATCTTGCCCCGGGATAGCGCTCATGAATTGACTCTTGTACCCGCGTCCGGGTACGGCTTTCAGTCCGCCTCGGGGATCGTGGCGGATTTCCGCTTCGACGTGACCACCGACGGCCAGATAGTGATAGATTCGCGCTATGCGGGGTTCGCGCGTGCACACGGACGCACCCTAATCATCGGAAGAAAGCGGAGGCGATCACCTACCCAAAAGGTGGAGGCTCTTTGCCGTTCGATTGGTATCAAGGAATCTATCCTGCCTGCATTGGCAGCTGTTTGGCAACGCTACAAGAACGGAGAATCCAGCAGGAATGAATTCGAAGGCGAAATTTACACAGTCTTTGACAACATCAGCACTGAGCGGCGTGAGGATATGGCTTACGCATTTGGGAAATACGACGACTTGCGAAGGGACCGCACAGGTGACTGTCTGTTCGACGATGGACTAGCTAACGAGGTAGTCAAGCGTCCGCTAGAAAAGGCTGAATTCGCCGCAGAATTGATGCGTGAGGGCACCACGCTTGCTGGCCATCAACTATTTCACCATTCGGGCGGCGTTATGGGGCCAGGCCTGGCGCGTCCCTGGCGCAAATTGCTAACCAACGATCCGGACCGCCCACCTCTCTTCTCGCCCCCAATCCCGTGGCCATGGCTCACTGCCATTAAGTTGCCGACATCCGGTAACAACGAGTTCGGTAATGAGGAAAGCTTTAAACCAGTGCCACCGGCGACATTTGTGGAACCGCTTGATTATCAGTTCGAGCAGACTTGTGAGTTCGTTCCCGACGCATCGGGCCAAATTGTCGCGATGTGTGAGCGAATTCGTCCTATTGGTAGTGGCCCATTCGGTGGAGCCATTTGCCCTGGCGGATCTAATTATACAGTTGGCGACAACTGCCTTCGAATACCCGCACAACACGCGGGAGGCTCCATTTTCGTCAGAGGTTTCAATTTCCTCACACCCTCGGTCAAAGTGCATCTTCGGTCCAAAGATGACCCAACTCTCCCGGTTATCGTTCAGGAGTGCATTGCATGGGGAGATCGCGAGATACCTCTTACGGATGAACAAGGCGAGGTTATCGCGGATATGCGAGTGAAGGACTGGATTGACGTACCGATTCCGTCGCAACATCCTAATCAGCCTGGGGCACCGTTCCCAGCTGGCCTATACGACATTTGGGTCAGCGTAAGTGAGCCTGGGGTCTTTGGTGATTCGGAAGCGCGAGATTCGAACAGCCTTGTGATCAGGATCGAACCTAGTGAGAATGTCAAATTCTTGTTCCGCAGTGACCGTGGACGCTGCATTAAGGAAACGCCGGGTTCGGGTGACGACGAAATTTGGTGGGATGCCTTTGTAGGTCATTTGGTACCAAACAATGTGCCCTTGGACCGGGAGGGTTCCACGTCTATACAACTGAGGGAGACAAGTCGAAAATCAATTCCGCGTGAACCGTGGAAGGACATGGATGACGATAAGCCTGCTACGCACGTTTGCAATATCTTCGGTCCCGCGTCATTCGAGCGCAATGGCGTCGTGATCGTTGCTATCGTCGGCTTCGAAGTGGACAGCGAATCGGCTGCACGCAGGCAGCTCCAAGGTTTCGGGAACGTTTACTTCGAAACCTTGAAGGACATTGCAGTACATGCATTGGGGCTTGAAGGGGCAGTTACCGGACTTGGCAACCTCGCGATCAAAGCTGGAGTTTTAAGCGCTAAGGTAGCATTTACTGCCGCAATCGTAGCAGCCGCAGTGATCGCTGCTATTACCTTGGTATCAGTAGCATTCTGGGCTGCTTGGGCACCCGCCGACCTTATAGCTCTCGACATTTTTTGCCTGGATGCTGTTACGGCGTGGGATATGACTGATCCCAAAAAACCGCTACCCATCGACAGCACGCGTCAATTCCGCGGGAAATTTGATGATGAAGATGTTTTGGTTAAGGTCACCCAACGAGCGCTGCCAAAGGATGGTAATTTGGGGGAATCATCGCAAACTTGGGTACAGGAGAATCAGTATAATACCTTCATCGACGGCGATGAGGACGCCGTGTACGCATTGGAGTTTCGGCTCACCAGGACATCAGTTTAATTAACCTGAAAGCTGTTTGGAAACTCCCGCTTCAAGCCAGGCGATTCAACATAATGTGGGTCATGGTGATGTAAATCCAGGTTTCGTCAGTACGAGTAAGACGCTCGTAGCTTTTGCTGAGGTGCCGAGAGTGATTCAGCGTAAGCGTCCAACCCAGCCATCTGGCGCTACTTCTGCTTTAGCGCTTCAATAAACTCCGGTGCCAAAGGCAGCAGCTCGTCAATGCGGCTGTTCGGCCAGACCGGCAGCCTAGCCAGCGTGTCTTTCAGCCAGGCAGCCGGATCCAGGCCATTGAGTCGGGCTGTGCCCAGCAGAGTCTGGGTGGCGGCGGCACGGCGGCCGGCCCGTTCGGAACCGATGAACAACCAATTCTTCTTACCAAGAGCGATGGGGCGTAGGTCGTTTTCGATGACGTTATTGTCGATCGGCAGGTGACCGGTTCCGGCATAGCGGACCAGCGCCGGCCAGCGCCTCAGGGCGTAGTCGATGGCCTTGGCGGAAGCGCCGCCGTTAGCCGTCTGGACGCGGGTTTTCTCCAGCCAGTCATGCAGGGCCTCGAGGGCGGGCAGGCTCTGTGCCGCGCGCAGCTGCTTTCGGGCTTCGCAGTCCAGGTCCCGGCCTTCCGCCTCGATGGCATAGAGGCCGGCAATGCGCTCCAGGGCTGCCAGCGCCATGGGGCTACCATTAGCCTGGTGCAGATCGAAGAACTTGCGGCGCACGTGGCTCCAGCAGCCCAGCTCGATGCAGGCCGCCTGGTCGCCGCCGGCGAACAAGGCTTTATAGCCGCCATAGTCGTCGACCAGCAGATGCCCCTGCCAGGCGCCCAGAAACTGCCGCGCATGCGCACCGCTGCGCCCCGGCTGGTAATCGAAGACGATGAGGCGAGGCCCCGGTTGCAGGTCGTTGCTGCGATAAGCCCACAGATACGCCTTGCGGGTCTTGCCGTTGCCGGGGTCCAGTTGGGGTACCGGCGTCTCGTCGGCATGCAAGGTATTGCCCTGCAGCAGGTGCCAGGCCAGCCGGTCGGCCAGCGGCTGCAGCGCCAACCCACGCGGCCGACCCAGTCGGCCAGGGTCGAGCGGGACAGGCTGACCTGCGCGCGGGCGGCGATTTGCTCCAGTCGGTACAGCGGCAGGTGGTCGATGTACTTGCCGATCAGCACCCAGGCCAGCAGACCTACGGCCGCCATTCCGCCGTCGATGACGGCCGGCGGAATCGGCGCCGCGGTCACGGTTTCGCACTGCCGGCAGGCGTACTGCGGGCGAATATGGCGATGCACGAAAAATTTGGCGGGTTCGACATCCAATTGTTCCGTCACGTCTTCGCCAATCTTGACCAAGTCTTTCCCGCATTGGCCGCAGGTGCAGGATTCGGGTTCATGGCGGTGCTCGATGCGCGGCAAATGATCCGGCAAGGGTTGGCGGCCCGCACGCGGGCGTTTGGGCTTGACGATAGTGGCGCAGGATTGGTCATCGGCGAGCTGTTCGATTTCGGCTTCGATCGCCGACAGATCAGTGTGCCAGGTTTCTCGAACACATCGCGCTGCAGCGGCGCCAGGGCTTCGCTTTTGACGCCATAGCGGATGCGCCGGAGATGGGCCAGCTCCAGGGTCAGGGCCTGGATTTTGAAATCTTTTTGCTCGATCTCGGCATTTTTGGCTTGCAGCTCGACTTCCTTGGCCCGGAGGATTTCGGCATCCCGCTGCGTCTGCTCGAGCAGTACCTGCACGACGGCCGCCACCTGCGTTTGGGTGGCGGGATCGAGGTTCAGGTGATCGAGTTCGGCGAGCGGATTCATGGGCAACATTATACCCTAAAATGCCGCTGCATGCCTTGTTTTTACTGGGTTTCAGGCTATTTTATCCAGTTTTTCAGACCTGCCAATCGGCCGGTGGCAAAGCCGCCAGCCGCTGCCAGTCCACCCCGGCGATCAGCCACTGCCATTGCGCCTGAGTGATCGAAAAACAGGCGTCATGAGCCCGGGGCCAGATGAAATGGCCGCGGTGCAGCCGCCGCTGGCACAGCCAGACGCCGTTGCCGTCCCAGAGCAACAGCTTCAGGCGATTGCCGGCCCGATTGCGGAACACGAACGCCGAACCGGCGCACGGCGCATGCCCCAGCGCCTGCTGCACAATAGCTGACAAACCGTCGATGCCGCGGCGCAGATCCACCGGCGCCACGGCCAGCCAGATCTGCGCCGGCGCTTCGATCAGGCCAGGCATCGCAGCATTTCCGCCAGCCAGGCGGCATCAACGGTTGAGGGTAGCTCCAGATGATAGCCCTGGCTGCCGTGCAACACCAGCCGTTCAGCTGGTGGCGCCGGGCTTTGAACCTGCACCGGGATCAAGGCCGGCGGCGACATCGCCCTGTGTCTGCGATATTCGGACAATCGGGCCGCAAACGTATGGGTATTCAAGCCCTGCTGCCGGCAATACGCCGACTGCTTTAAGCCACTGCCTTGCCAGGCTTCGATATGATCGAGCCACTGTTTTGATAATGCCATTGTTCATCCTCATCAAAAAATAATAAGGATGCGCATTTTGACTACGTTAGCACAGATGGGACGGTTGGACGCTTACCGTCCGCCAGTATAGAGTCTGGCTCGAATACATCAGAGGGATCATCGTCCCTGGCTATATTCCACAGGAGCGGCCGAAAACGCGCCCAGTCGCCGTCACGGCCTATGACCCACCAAGGACCCGATTCCAGATCCTTGGGCACGTCCCATGAAGCCGGTTGGTCGGCACTTGGGGATAGTAGCACCGGCTCTTTCCCGGGCTCCCACAGCGGGATCATCTCCAGTCGAACCCGTGTGTTCCAGTTCTGGCCTAACCGCGCCAGCGAGTCGTCCGTAATAAGAACCTGATTGGCTGAGTGGTTCGGCTGGATGATCGCATCAAATCGAGCGATATGAATCCGACCGAGCGTTTCGCCCGTTGTGGCACACACTTCCAGTCGTAATCTTGCTTCCAAATCGCGGCTGCTGGCCAATAGGTGGGCGATCCTGTCGTGCCAAGCAAATAGCGGCAATTCGAGACGACCTTCCACAAGAGGGGGCAAATGATCACGGAAACCGAGCCGAGCTCGGGATTCTCCAGTAAGCTCATCATTGGCGATGAGTTGGCCATCCAAGCAATAGCGGCTTCGTCCGGCTGGGTCCTGAATGATGAGTTGTAAGCCGCCAATCCGATCTAGGGGAACGAGATTGTCTCTTTGCAATGGACGCCCCACTAATTGATAAAGCGCGCCCCTTTGCGGATAAGGCAACGTGAGTTGAACCGCTGACGAACCGGACCACCTCAAACTAAGATTGATAAGTGGAAGGGGAGTACCGGGCCAGAAAGGACACTCGATGCATCCCTCGTCGTCGGTGACGGTAATACGGATCGGAACGCCTGGACCAGCTTCAATTTGTGCCTTGTCGATCGCCGAAAGGCGATAGATTCCTGGAGAATTTCCTGACCCGATATTTCGTTCCAAACGAAACGCGTGCGGCAATACATCGACTTGCTGACGAAATTGCTCGATGTCACTGTCTGAATCGACCAATCGGATCCAGACCTTGCCCACAGCGTTGGTATCGCTATCGCGCCAGGCACCGCCGGCGTGGACAGGCCGCCATTGAATTCGTCCCGATGGAAACCGTCTCTTTCCTTGCGAGTCAATACACGAGATGCGGGGGAGTCCTTTATAGAGCGTGCGCTGACCGAGCGCTTCCGGCAAAATGTCTCCGACTAAGGCATAGGTTTCGTCAGAGTCGTCTTCGGCTCCGCAGACAATTCGATAACAATCGTGCTCCGGTGTGATGAAATCGACTTGCCCACTGACCCGGTAAACCGTCCGCCCCAAATCATCGATCCTGCCTTGTTTTTCATGGCTTTTGCCATCAGCCGAAGTGGGCGTAAGCGAATCGGCTGCCACAACCCATGCACAATCGGAGCGGGTGCGTGCAGATCCTTCAGTCAGCCATTCTAGGCCCTTCGACGTACCGCGCTCGATGAATACCCAGGGTAGATCTTCCCACGGGTCGCCATTCTGCGCTGTCAACGGATACTCGGTCTGTCCATCGTGCAAGGTGATGCCGTGTGGCTGCAAAACAGCTCCCCCGGAAAGCACCAGTCCTCCGCGGCGGAGCCATTCGCGGCGGTAGACGGCGTCCTCTCCCGTCCCTTGAATTAAGGTCAACCAGGCGACCGCCTCGGTCCCCGACCGTGTATGTAACATCAAGCGGAGCCTTGGCTTGAGACTCAGGCTCTGGCTTTGGTCGATCCAGGCAAGGATCTGTTGACCCGATAAACGTTCCGGGAGCTCCAGGCCCTTTTCAATCCGGAACCCGGTCGCCGTTTCGTGCAATCGTCCGCGCCACCGGAGTCGTGTGGCTTTGGCTAAGGTCAATTCCTGCGATCGCACAAGCAGTCCGTTGAGCAACGCTTCCGTCGTCTTGTCCTCCAAGTGCAACGGCAGACGCCGGCGCCAATCTTCGGACTGCTGGTCGAGCGCTGCGATGGGATCTGGAGCATTGCCGATGGCCCGTTGCAGCTCCACGATCTGCACGATCAATTCGCCGCTCAGGTGAAAGACAACTTCTTGTCGCAGCGTGATCGGGAGCCAATCCTCGCATTGGCGGGCAATCGCTTCAGCTGCCTCCGCACCGCTGCAACCGTGTGAGTGGTAAGCATCGAGTACAGTGCGGAAGAACTGAGTAAGCTTGGCATTTTCGTTCTGCAACAGTCGCAACGGTAAGCCACCTTCGCACGCAATGGTTACCAAGAAACGGCGGTCACCATGCTGGCCACGGATTAGAGAACGGCGCCACCAGTCAAGACCTTTTTGAACCCAGTCTGAAATTTTCTGATGGGGTACTGGGGCCATTCCAAGTGGGCCAAAGACAGTTTCCCAAGTCCAAGACCCTTCAGAATGCTCCCGGCAAAAAGTTTCTGCGGCATACAGGCAAAAGATTGGCGCGATTCGTGGAGCTTGCCTCCCTTTCTGGTCCAGGGTAATCAATCCCTTGGTCAACTCCTTCAATTCGGCGTATTTCTTGTCGCCGCATTTGTACGCATACAGCGGTCGGCCGTCAGGCAATGTCTGTCGCGTTTGAAAGAAGAGGAACCGAGTAAGCCATTCCACGTTGTTGTTCATATCGCCCCCCTTTATCGATAACGGAGAAATCATCCCGGAATGTAAGATTCCGATCTCTCGCTCTGATTTTTCGAATTGGGCCTCCACGAGCACTGGCCGAGAAGACCGATGAGTTGGTTTTTGAGACCTGCAGTCAGCCTCGCAAATCGTCGAGAAACTCTGAGGGAATGTCGCCGCTGGTTACGAGTAGATGATCACGGGCGCGAGTGCAGGCGACATACAGCAGATGACGTTCGGTGCTGTAGACTTCCTCGAGATCGGCATCGTCGGCCACGGATTCGATTCGTGCCTGTGACGGAATGACTTCGTCGTCGCAGGCCATCACGGCCACGGCTCGAAACTCCAGTCCTTTCGCCAAGTGCATGGTACAGACGGAGATATGGCCACTCGTCGTTTCCACGTGATCATCCAGGATTTTGAAGGCGAGTCGGACGTGCTCGACAGCAGCCTTGGCGCGATTCAACTCGCCCGCCGATCGGACGAAAACGCCGATTTCATGGAGCTTGATGCCTTCCCTTACTCGGACTGAAAGCCACTCCGCGACCGCTTCGATTTCGTCTTCCGGGGTATCGAACGTCAAAATGGCCGGGGAGGGGCCGTTGAATACGGAAATCGTGCCGTGCCGTTCCTCGGCATTGCCGTCCACGTCGGAGAGTTCCGGTCCCAGCAATCGGTCGGCCTGCATTCGGATCTGATGGGAGGTGCGGTAATTGATGTGCAAGGTGCGCGATCGGCCGCGAATGTCGACGCCGACCGCTTTCCACGAAAAGGCTTGCTGAAAAATCCGCTGTCCGAGATCGCCGGCGAAGAAAAGACCGTTCGGCCGGTCGGCTCCGAGCGCTGCCAGAAAACGCAATTGCGCGACGCCGATATCTTGCGCCTCGTCCACCACGGCGAAATCGAAGGGCGGGTTTCGGGTTTCGGCCAGATGGCTCGCCAGACGGGTGAACAACTCGGCCTGGGTCGTCAATCGGCGGCTCTTGAGTTCCGAGCGGACCCGATCGAAGATCGACCAGAGCATCCGCCGCTGGGGTTCCGGGAGGCGGGTCTTTCTTCCCAGCCGTTTGACGTCTCGATACGCTTCCCACGAGTCCAACTGCCAGGCATCCACGACCTGCTCCCATTCGGTCAGCAGAAAGTGCAGACTGAACTTGTGGCCCTCGATCTGGCTGGAAGCCTCCTCGATCAACCGGCGAACTGCCGCTCTTGATGCGAGATTGAACGGACCGAAGTTCAGCTCGAAGAGTCTTTGTCCGATCGCATCCATCGCATGGACTTCCAGCCGTTCGGCGAGGCGCGGCTCGTGGCTGATCAGCCGTTTCAGTTTGGAGCGCAAGGCGTTGGCCAGGGTGTCGGAGAAGGTCGTCAGCAACACCCTGGCGTCGGGATGCCTACGGGCGAGAAAGACGGCCCGATGCAAGGCCACGATGGTTTTGCCCGTACCCGCCGATCCCGATACCCGAGCAGGGCCGGAATAATCCCGTTCGACCAGTTGCCGTTGGGACGGATGGAGAAAAACGGTCCATTTTTCCCAAGGGTAATCGAGCGCCCGAGCGAGTTCTTCCACATTGTTCATCACGCGGAAGCGCCGTAGGGCGTCGGGATGCTGGAAAGGATCGGTGCCGCCGGGAATGGGCTGCGTGACTTGCGGGGTCACGCCGACGGCCAAATCCAGCAGTGCCTCGGCCGCTTCACTCGGCAAGTGGCCCGCCAGCTCCAAAATCGTGTCCTCATCGGCCCGGCGCACATCCGCCAACCACTCGGGCGGAACGCCGTAGGCGAGCAGCTCATCGTCGGATCGATGAGCAAACAGCAAGGGTTTGGCGGACGCCGGTCGCTTCGCCTCGATGTATCTCGGAACGACGACTTCCTCGACCCGCTCCCGAATTTCCACCAACTGCGCCGCGCCGGTCTTGGGATGGGTCTCTAGCTTGCGCCGCTCGGCCCACTGGTAAGCCTTGTCGTGGTGATCCACATAGCACAAGAGCAAGCTGGTGTCGGTCCTGTGCACGATCAGCCGTAAGTCGCTGTTCACCCGCACCGACCAGAAATTCTTGTCCTTGGCCCGGTCGAGCTTGTGAAAGCTGAAACCCGGATTCGCCGGGTTCAGTTGCAGGTCGAACGCAGTGGTTTTTACGGCCTTCTGTTCTTCGCCGGTGAGTTTGGCGAGGCTGTCGGTGAAGGTGTCGGCGATGCGGAAGTGCATTAATTAGTCTTGAATGATCGCAGCTAATTAGCAGGGTCCAGCTATTGCTTGGTGATCTTCGGGCCCACGTATACGACGTACAACGGTGTATCAGCTCGAATGGGCCATGAGAAGTGAACGCGCAACTGAGGTGTCTGAACCTTTCCATGCCACGAACAGAACAAGGTCTCCTCACTATTCTCCGGGTGTTTAAACGTCAATTCTTTTTTGAATTCGGCTTTCTCTTCGTCGGACGAATCAGAGAAAAGTGCGCCACGTCCACCGTCCCCTTTTCTTCCAGTAAAAAAATTCTGGTAGATTTCATGACCCTCAGGCGTACGCTGGCCATCCGCGTCGAAGCAAGATTTGAGGCGATTCAGCGTATCCAAAATAAAGAGCAGGCGCTGGGCCGCACTTGAAACAAAGGGGTAACCCTCCAAGGGGGCAAATGCATCTACAGCAAACGTGAGCTGAGTAAACCGGGCAGTAGTTAAAGCCTCTAACTGGCGCCAAGAAACAAGTGGCGCGGGCACAGCTTTAAGAGTAGCCTTGATGACGGCAGGGTCCCAGTAATTAGCAACTTCAGCCGTTGTTCTGGCATTAGTTTCCGACACCCAGTCGATACACACAGGCGAGAACTGCCAATCGGAAGGGGTGATACTAACGAGCCTTCGTTTAATCCCGTTTAAGCAGCACCAAGCCGCTTCGCCGGCTGCTGTATCTGTCACAATGGTGTCGTTCCACTCAAACCAGTCATCTCGCTGATGGTTGCGGGCATCCTCCCAGAACGGGCCATGTTGAGTTAGCCACTGCATTAGAGCACTTCTTTCTTCCTTCTTGAGCGCCTGCACTGCATGTTGCATGGACTTGTCCATCGTAACTCGAGCGTGCAGTAAATTCCGGTTACAGTGAACGTGCCAACCGAATTGGCGCGCAATTGACCGGATCGTCATTACCCGCTCGATCGCGTCCCGGAATGAAGCCGTGTCTGGAAACTGACCATGCAGGGAAAGGTCATTTAGTAATAGCCCCACTTCACTCTCCCCAACCCGCGAAATGGTTCATGTCTTTATCGAACTGATCGAAGAATCCCTCAGGCCAAGAATCGATGTTTCCTGAACTGTCTAAAAGGGGGCTAACTACCTGCGCTGCATCAGACGATGGGTGCCTGAAAAAATGGATGGCGACCTGCTCCGGTTTAAGCCGTGCTGCCTTAACTGAGCGGCGAATTCCATTAAGGACATGGTCACTGTGGGTTTCTACAATAACCTGCACCCCGGCTCGGGAGACATCCGCAAGAAACTGGCCCATAAGCGCTTGCCCAGCGGGATGAAGATGTACTTCAGGGTTCTCGATTAGGAGGAGATCTCCCGCTGATGCCGAGAGCGCAGCAACTACGATCGGTAAAACCTGGGTAAGCCCAAATCCAACATGAATCGGTCGATGAAAATCCGTGTCGTCGGATGTTCGTAGCCCAAGTGTCACGGCATTTGCTTGCGGCACCTGCTGCACCGACAAGGCGCACCCAGGAAAGAACATGCACATTCGCTCTTCGACCTGACGCAAACGAGTGTTCGGCTTTCCCTCAAGCGTAAGTGCTTCCAAGACAGGCTCGTCTCGTCCCCAGTTAAGCACGCTCACCGCATGCTCGCCTGCCGGACCCACGACGGGTGCGATTTGACGATCCTCCAGAGTGTACACTTCGCGGGGACCCACTCGCTCAGCCGTGATATATGTCAGATTACGCAGCCGATTCGTCAGCGAAGTTGCAGCTTTATCCATCTTGGGTGGCAGTAGGTATCGCAACGACTCCGGTTGTTTATGTTGCTCGGTACCTATAGTCACTTGGTCGACCGCCATGGACATCTCGGAACGCTCTCCGGCAAAGATCCAGTAGTAGCGTCGGCGATCATCGACTATGCCGATTCCGAAAGTCCTCCGACCGTGAACCTTATCGACCACGTCAGATACGGTGCCTAGTTTGATTGCCGTACCGTTTAGCATGAGCCGAGTTGACCACTCGTGTTCATGCATAGTTTGATGCAGCAATACAAGCGCTTGAAGTACAGACGACTTTCCGGATGCATTGGAACCCGAAAGTAGCGTTAGATCGCCGAGAGGGAGCCGAAGCAGTTCAAAGCATTTAAAGTGCTGAAGGTCAATCTGACTGATCACCGAGCACCTCCTGAAACATTACCTTAGCTGTGGTAAATCGATACCTGACCTTTCTCGCGTCATTTGGTCCATAAGTTATGGACGTAATGAACTTGTCGTCCTTCATGAGGGAGAAAAAGGCGTTCCTGAGATCATCTGCACGGGCTTCAACTAAGTGCTCTGGATAGTGTGATAGCCCAGTTGACATCACGTCCCAGAGCGAGGCATTGAGCACACTACGGACATCTTGGTTCTTGGTGTGTTTTCTGAATGCATGCTGTCCAAAGACGTTGAAATTATTGGTAAGGCTTGTGCGGAATTGGGCAGACATTTTCTCAAGAGCTTGTTCTTTGAGGTTGTTCATTTTCTTCAGGCCTTGTGCCAAGAATTCGTCCATATCTCCCCGGTATTCTTCGAGGGGAAGAAGTCTAAATGCACAGAAGCGGTTAACGAATTCGCGGTCCCTCATGGTTGAGGCACGTAAACTTTTCCCCGTTACCTTAAAGAATAGTTTTGTGGCAGCCTCATTCTTCAAGAAACGCGTCGCGGGTCCCATATAAAGGCAGTTACGCATCTGCTGCCTTGTTAAAGGTATGCCGCCATTAACACGCTCGAATATGTCTAGCCGCGCTCTTTCAGGCACCTTTGCATCTATCACATAGAGAATCAAATTGCAGTCTTCAACGCGGTTTTGAAGCTTGGGCGATAGGTCTTGGAAACGCTTCTTGTTTAGTTCGGGCTGATGGGGAAGTTTCAGCGGTAAATCGTTATTGACGAAGCGCTGGAAAGTGGACAGGCGCTGTAAGCCATCTACCACCACCATTCGTCCATTGTCATCTTCAGCTAGATAAAAAACTGGCAACGGAATCCGCATTAGTACGGATTCGATGAGTTTGCTCTGCTTGTCTTCTGGCCAGATGAAGTCACGCTGGAAATCCGGGTCCATTACGAAGGCCCCTTTTTCAATTCGCCTCAAAACATCGTGTACGGTGCGGTTCTCATTCCGGATCAATACGGTGTCGATTGGATAATCGCCCCATGCGGCGTCTTCGTCTTTGCCTAATCCCTCGATTTCCTCGTCATCAGGGTTAATCTGTTGTGTATTCATCGGTTCCTCGGTTTGTGGGTCCATAGGTTGAGTTCTCATCATCCTACCTTGAACACCTTCATGACCTCATCCCCCAAATGATTAATCACCTTCACCGCAATTCGTCCGGATTTTGGCTTTTCAAATGGTCGTGAGGTGTCGCTGTTGAGGGTGGCCCAGGCTTCTTCGTTGATTTCGGCCTTCAAGGTCGTTTTTAGAGCTTTGTAGGGATCGTTGGCGCCGAGGAAGTACGCGTGGCGGACGAAGAAGCTTTCTTCGTTGTATTCGGTGTCGATGAACCAGCAGGCGATGCCTTCAGCGCCGTCGCTGCGGACTTCGCCGGTGTTGGGGTGGAAGACGTCCACGCCGTGGATAGTGACTTGTGAATAGTGGATAGTGGTTAGCGGGGAGTAGACAGCGTTTTCATCAGGGCGTGGAGCATTTTGTTGATCTCGGCGCAATCGTTCAACAAGTGCTCGGAATCCTGGATCGCTAGAAACCCCAGCCTTTCTGATAAGGTCAGAAACGTTTCCAGTTCGGCGAGTGATCCCCGCGCAATGCCAAGCGATTGCAGAAACTCCCCCGTTGTTTTCCGTGCCTGTCCTTCGGCGATATTGGCTGGAATGGATATCGACGCCCGCCGCATTTGCGATGTAATCCCAAATTTCTCCTCGGTTGGAAACCCTTGCGTAATCCCATAAATCCTTACGGTCAAGTCCATTGATTTCTGCCAGACGATCAACTCCCGATACGAGCTTAAAGATGTCATAAGGCGCTACTCTGTTTCCCCGGCTATCCACTAACCACTCTTCACTAGCTACTTCAATGTCCGGCTCGCCGAAGATGACGAACAGGTTGCCTTTACCCGTGTTCTTGAGGTCGTCGGCCATGTGGAGGTCGGCGTTCATGCGGGCCTTGAGGATGGGGATGCGACCGAGCTTGTTGAATTCCGAGGAATGGGCGTCGTAGTTGAAGGCGCAGGCAATGAGCACGTCGAAACCGGCGTCGCCTGCTTCGCGGGCAGCAGCGACCAGATCAGGGCGGGAAACGGTGCCGAACTCGGGGCCTATGAAAATCGCTGCACGTTTTTCAGCGGATAGTGGCGAGTGGTTAGTGGCTAGTTGTGTTTTGCTATCCACTAGCCACTCATCACTATCCACTACAAACCGGCCTTCGGCGCAGATCAGCTCGCCCGGCCAGGGCGTCAACGAGGTGAAATTGATCTTGTCGTCCTTGTGCGCCTGCTGGACGCCGGCGGTTTTGAGGTTTTCCAGGATCATCTGGACGAAATCCCGCTCCTCGCTGTAAGCGCCGTCGGGTTCAGCGATGTCGTCGATCAACTCGTCGTTTTCGTCGACCGTCAGCACACGGTGGGGCGAAAGGCTTTCCACCGTGAAAGGCCCGGCGACGCGGACTTTTTTCTTGTCCTCGTAGGGTTTGTCGTAGAGGTATTCGAACTCGGCCTTGGCGGCGATGGAGGCGTCGATTTCCTTTTGGCGGGCGATGCGAGCTTCCCAGAAGTCGGCGAGCGGTTTGTGGGCGGTTTCCGGCCAGTCGGCGAGCGCCTCGCGTGGAACTTCCCAGTCGACCAGCGCAAACGCGGGCACGATCTCGCCGCTCGGCATGGTGAACGTGGCGTCATCGGGTGCGTCGAACTGTACGGTTTTGCCCGCTCGGCCGCCGTTCGTCACCTTGAATGGTTTGTTGTGACCGCGGAGGGCGGCATTCAGCCGAGCCAGGGCGTCCTGTACTTTTGGCTGCCAGGCTTCCCAAATGACGTCGATTTCGGCGTTATTGGCGATGGATTTCAGGGTGATGTGCGGAACCCGCTCGTAGACGAATCCTTGGCGGATGTCGCCGCGCCACTTTTCACCCCTCTCCCTCTGGGAGAGGGGCAGGGGTGAGGGTAACGCGGTGCGGGTGATTTCGGCTTCTTTCAATTGGCCGTCGCGGCTGTCGGCGAGCAGATAGTAAGGATAGCGGGCGCCCATGATGCGGGCGCGAGCCAGGGCCAGTGCGACGCGGGAGGTGTCGATGGTGATCCAGCGCCGGCCCCATTGTTCGGCGACGTAGGCGGTGGTGCCGGAACCGCAGGTAGGGTCGAGGACGAGGTCGCCTGGGTCAGTGGTCATGAGAATGCAGCGTTCTACAACACTCGCATTCGTCTCGACCACATATGCTTTCTCTGATGCAAAGCCAGCTTTACTTGTATCCAGCCAAATATTCTTGATCGGACTGGATGGATTGTCATCGAAATAGCGGACGTAGCGCAGGTTGTTTCCGACCACCTCTACACGAGATCCACGGGCAAGACGCTTCAGACCATTCGGGTAGTTTGGCTTCCAGTGGCTGTTCGGCGATGGATGATATGTTTTTCCATCATGCTCAAATGGTGTTGGCTCAGGCGGCGGACCTTGACCGTTTAGATTGTCAGATGAATAAACGCGCCAATCGGCACTCAATACTCCCGCGTTTTCTTTCTCCTCCGGCGTTGCCGGTCGGCGCACGAACGGCTCTTGTTCAATGCGGTTGTATCCGGATCCTTCCTCACCGAGGCCCTTCTTTCTCTCCTTCATACGACGCCACTTCACCTGCGACTTGTCTTTCGCATACAGAAGGATGAAGTCGCCGATTCGCGATAGATGAGCTGATGGTAAGCCGCCAGTGGTGGAGAAGTTGATGGTTGAGATATAGTTCGCTTCGCCAAATACCTCATCCATCACAGCCCTTACTCGGTGCACATTCTCATCCCCAATCTGCACGAAAATCGACCCGGATTCCGTTAGCAGGTCGCGGGCCACCGTCAGCCGGTCGCGGAGATAGGTCAGATACGAGTGAATCCCGTCCCGCCAGGTGTCCCGGAACGCCTTCACCTGCTCCGGTTCGCGGGTGATGTGCTCGACGTTGCCGTCCTTTACGTCGCGGCTGGTGGTGGACCATTGGAAGTTGGAGTTGAATTTGATGCCGTAGGGCGGATCGAAGTAGATGCACTGCACCTTGCCGCGCAGTCCTTCCCGTTCCGCCAGCGAGGCCATGACTTGCAGGCTGTCGCCCAGAATCATGCGATTCGCCCAGTGGGCGTCGTGCTGATAGAACTCGGTCTTGGCGTTATCGTTCGGCAATCCGTTGAAGTTGGCGAAAAGGTCGATTTGGTCGGGATCACCCTCACCCCCGGCCCCTCTCCCAGAGGGAGAGGGGTGTTTTAGAAGATCATCGATCAGCACCTTGGGATGAACTTTCTCCTGAATGTAGATCGGCGGCGCATGGACGACGAGATCGGACCAGTCCTGCTGATCCTTGCCGCGCCAGACCAGTTGCGGGTCCAGGTCGCGGTTACGGCGTTCATAGGCCACGCGGATGGGACTCTGCTCATCCTGACGCAAGACCGACTGGTATTCGGCCGTGGGGATGTTCTTGCGGGTGGCTTCGTCGTGGGTAAGGGTTTCGACGGTGAGTTTATTAGGTGCCTTTGCCATACGGTTTTCGCTCAGGAATCCAGTGAATCCGGGTTTTTCAAGGATTTCTTCTCCTCGGAAGCAAGCCGGCGCTCTACCTTTTTCACATCTTCGGCTGCCGGCAAGCTTTCCGGCCGAATCCCTCGTTCGAGCAGTGTTTTGCGGACAGCTTTATTGTTGGTGATGTGCTCATCGGAAATGGCCCGTTCCGTGTTCATCTGGCGCTCCCTGGCGTTGAAGATGGTGATTTCAGTGGCGAAGTCTTTGGCCTTCAGAATGATGGTGGGTGCGAAATCGGCCAAGGGGCGGCTGTCGGGAACCTTCCACTGGGCTTTCATGGCTTGGGTGGATTTACCGAAAAGAGCATGGTCTCCCTTGCTGCGAATATGGTGATTTCAGTGGCGAAGTCTTTGGCCTTCAGAATGATGGTGGGTGCGAAATCGGCCAAGGGGCGGCTGTCGGGAACCTTCCACTGGGCTTTCATGGCTTGGGTGGATTTACCGAAAAGAGCATGGTCTCCCTTGCTGCGAATATGGTGATTTCAGTGGCGAAGTCTTTGGCCTTCAGAATGATGGTGGGTGCGAAATCGGCCAAGGGGCGGCTGTCGGGAACCTTCCACTGGGCTTTCATGGCTTGGGTGGATTTACCGAAAAGAGCATGGTCTCCCTTGCTGCGAATGATGCCGAAGTTTTGGTTGCCTCCGGTTTGTTCGTAGATGATGTCGGACAACTCTTTTTCCGTGGCAGTGAGCTTTTTGCGCGCGGCTACCCGTTCGGCCTCGAGCAGGCGTTGTTCAATCAGTTCGGCCTTACGGGTCTGGACGGCGAAGTAGGTCTGGGCAAAGGCGATCTGCTGTTTCTTGGGGTCGCCGTTCTGGGCAATCAGGTAGCAGGCGTAGCGGGTGAGCATGATGTCATCGATCTCGCGCTGACTGCCCGAACCCAGATCGACCATTTTGTTAACGTCAACAAAATGGTCTGGGATAGCGTGACCGGATATCTCACAGGCTGTCTTCGCCTTGGTAACGACTGCCGTGAAGTTGCGCCATTCTGTATATCCCAGAAGATGCTGAAGGTCGCGCGCGAGCCAGAACTCGATACCGTCTTCAGTCTGTTGTGCATGGGCTTCGAAGTTGTTCGTGAGAGTATGGATAAGGTCGGTTTTCATAGAGTCTTTTACCGTCTATTGGTGGTACTTCACGCTGGGGGAATAACCTGAGTCCGTTGCCGATTTAGTTATCCGCTTCAGGACGAAACCGTCGTCCACTGGAATAGCGGTGTATGCGGCTGTCATAACCAAGCCTTGTTGAGGAAAGGTGGAGGGCGTTTTGGTTGCGGAGGCAGAAAAAGAAAAGCCCCAGGGGATCGGCACACTCTCAGGATGTGTGAGAGGGCTTACTGCCAAGGGGCGGATGTGAGTTGCATTGTAGGCGATCATCTGTGGCGCTTCAAACTGTGGAAACCGCAACGGCTTCGATGAGTTTGTCGAACTCTTCCTCGACCTTCTTCGCAAAATCCGTCTCCATCTGGTAGACGTCCCCAAATTCGGCAAAGGCCCAGCGTCCGTATTGCTTGAGGTTGTTCACACCGGGTACCCAGTAGGTGTCCATGGTTTCCTTCTTGATCTTGGCGTCTTCCCACCGGTAGCCCTTGATCTCGACGATGAGGTTCAGGAGATCGTCCTCGCCGCGGCCGTCGTCCACCCGCACGATGAAGTCGGGCAGGTATCTGCGGGTTTCGGAGCCGTAGCGATAGGGCACTTCCAGCCCGAGGCCGTGGTTCTTCACGTAAGCCTTCACGCGCGGGTGCGCCTCGGCAACGCGGCAGAATTCGGCTTCCCAGTCGCTGTCCAGGATGATCCAGTTGACGTGACAGCGGTTGGCCGCCGTCTCCCAGCGTTCCGTTTTCGAGGTGTTGAAACTCACGTGGCGCGTCGAGCCGGTCGGATTGTAGGGGTCGAGCACCGCCTTGATGGGGCGGGTGCCGACGAAGGCGCGGGTGATGCCGGCAGTGATTCGCTCGCAGGCCATGTCGGCGAGTTCCTGGTACATGAGTTGGGCCGGGTAGGTACCGCCTTTGCAGACGACGCAGGTATCCAGCCATTGCTTGGTGATGCGTTTCAACTGGCCGAACAGATGGAGCTTGGGCTCTTCGCCGGGGTCGCGCCACTTGGTGTAGAGCAGGCGGTGGGTGAGGTGGAACAGCAGCGTGGACGAGCGCAGATCGCCGGTATGAACGAGATTGAGATCGACCGATTCGCCGATGATACCGGCGTTCTGAGTGACCGAAGGTCCGACCAGATCAGGCGTCAGTTCCAGCACGGAATCGTCGTTGAATTGGGCGTTCAGCCGTTCCTGAGGCAGCTCCACGCGGTAACCTTGAACGCGGGGAAATCGGATTTCCAGCGCGTCGCGATCGGGCCGAACCGCCTTGACGTGGATGGTCTCGCGGGGTTTTTGCGGCGGCGCCACTACGGGTTTGGCGGTGAAGTCGAAGGGTATTCCTAGGACATCCGCGTATTCGACGTTGAACAGGTTGTCCTCGTTGAGGTCGTAGGACTGGCGGCGGAGCGCGCGGCCGATGACCTGTTCGCACAGCAACTGAGTGCCGAAGGCGCGCACGCCGAGCACGTGGGTTACGGTGTTGGCGTCCCAGCCTTCGGTGAGCATGGACACGGACACGACGCAGCGGATGGATTCGCCCAGCCGGCCTTCCTTGCCCACGGTGTTCATCACTTCCCGCAACAATTCCTGATCGGTGAGGTTTTCGGCCTTCTGGCGGTCGCCGGTGCGCTCGACGATTTCGCGGCGGAAACGCTCGATCTCGTCGGCCGCCATCTTGTGGAAGCCGGCATCCAGCGCGTCGCCGGATTCGAGCTGCTCGCTGTCGATCAGGAGAGTGCGGGGCCGGCCGAGCGGATTGCCGTGCTCGTCGAAATTGCGGAAGAGAGGGAGTCGGCCATGCTCGAACGAGATCGAGCCGTCTTCGTTCTCGCGATGAAACCCTGAAATGTAGTCGTAGACCAGCTTGGAGGTGGCGGTATTGTTACAGACCACGATGAAGCAAGGCGGCACCTTGATTCCGCTCTCCTGCCAGAGCTGGAACGTTTTTTCGTAGTGGCCGTAGAGGGCTTCCAGCGCGGTCTGGAGTTCCACCGGAATGCTGAGCGGATCGAGAGCTTTGCCCTTGCCGCGGCCTTTTTTCGGCATCTTCGAGCGGATGTGCTCCCAGAGATTGCGAAACTTGGGCACGTCTCCGCCCGGAATGTTGTCCGCCACCGGCACGCGTGGCAGTTTGACGATGCCGCATTCGATGGCGTCCATCAGCGAGAAATCGCTCATGGTCCAGGGGAACAGCGTTCCTTCCGCATAGCCGGAGCCCCGCAGGAAGAACGGAGTCGCCGACAGGTCGATCACGCGGAGAAGGCCAAGCTTGCGGTTGACGATTTCCAGTCCGGAGATCCAGAGCCTCGCGGCCTCGTTGTTCTTTTCGGCTTCTTTCCTCTCGTCGCCCGTCAGGTCCTCGTCATCATGAACGGGCTTTTCGCGGTAACAATGATGGGCCTCGTCGTTGATCGCCAAGATGTTCTTCAGTCCCATCAGTTCTGGCATCACCCGCTGTAGCATCTGCCCTTCGGTTTCCAGGGTATCGAGCTTTTCGCCGCGGCCTTGGAGCAGCGATCGGCCGCCTTTGGACAGCTCCAGGCGCTCCCGGAGCTTGAAGGCGTGATAATTGGTGATGACGATCTTGGCGCGTTCGAGGTCGACCAGCATATCGGTCGGCACCAGTTCCCGGCTTTGGTAGTAACTGTCCGGGTCGTTGGGCTGGAGTACCCGCAGCCGATCGCGAATGGTTAGGCCGGGCGTTACGATCAGGAAGCCGCGGGTGAACTTGGTGCTGTTGGGACGGCGCACCGCGTTGATCGTCTGCCAGGCGATCAGCATGGCCATGACGGTCGTTTTGCCGGCGCCGGTAGCGAGTTTGAGCGCCAGGCGCATCAATTCCGGATTGGCGTCGTGATTCGCGCTCGCCAGGTGGTTTAGAAAACGGGCGCCTGCCTTGCCAAACTTGGGCGCGACTTCGGTCAGCCAGATGGCGGTTTCGACCGCTTCGATCTGGCAAAAGAACGGCCGAATGCCGTTGTAAGGATGATGGCGCCAATGCTGGAGCAACCGGGCGGTTTCCGGCGTGACCAGCCAGTCATTCGGATTCGGCAATTTGCGCCACTGGTCGACATGGCGGCGCAGCTCGTTGATGATCGGGGTCGGATCGTATTGCTGGGCTTCGGACGAAAGCCCCAAGCCTTCATCGAAGAGCAAAGACTGTTGGTTCGCCGCGCTCTTGCGCTTCTTGGGCTTAGGGATAGGTGTGATGAACTCCGCGAGACGACGGCTCTCGATGATTCGCTGCGTCGGCTGGCCCTGATCGTCGAGTTCCCAATGGCGCGACGGGTATTCGTAAGGCGAGTTGAGGATCGGCTTTTCGAAGAATTCGTTTTTCATTCTTGTTTTTTACGTCGTCGTGGCCGCCGGCCGTACAATGGCCCGATTTGCCGACCGAAACGACAGATTTTTACCCCAAGTCTTCATCGTGAAATGGGTGATGGAGCGCGTGAGTGATCGCTCTAAGCGTCAAGTCTCCTTCGCTGATGCCGCCGGCAACGGTTTTTGAGACGCTTGTCACTGAATCCACAGATCGCTAGCTGTACTATCGAACGACTGGCTACCCGGGGTTAAGACCTAACGCCCATGCAACCCTTTATTTATCGTATGTATCTGAGCGTCGAGATAAACGTTCTAAACCGATAGAAGATTCATCGGGACGTTTTGACTGACGACCACAAAAGCGTAATGCTGACTGGTCCATTCCTTTTCTGCATCCACACAAAAAATAAAGTGGCAGTTAGCAAGTAACGAAAACATTACATCATTGCTGAAATCACTTCCAAACGCTGTAATCCTTAGCTGAAAACTTTGTAAGCATCGGATTACAAGATCCCAAATATGTCGTGAATCGACTGAAACACGCCGGAACAAGTGTAGCAGGCACGTATAAAACGCCCAATTCGAAAGCCTTTGCCAGAAGTGGCTCCGCTTGCTCGGGGTAGTCGGAGTTTGAAGTAAATCTGTCCGGGATAATTCTGTCCCGGTTGGAATGCAGTCGTCCGGAGTTACGAGTCGACATACCTGGAGCCAGTTGATTCATGCGCGTCGTCGACGGTGTAATCGGGGTTGACGAAGAACTCCTCGATGATCGCCGGCGCAAGCGGTGAGGAAAACGCAAAAGAGCAGGGAGAGAAGGAAATACGACGCATTTCTTTGTTCTTTTGTGATCAAGCCGCACGGTCAAGCCAGGTTGCCTAGGCCCGACCGCAAAAGCCAAAGGGTTTATCCGAAAGCGCATGAAAAGCGCATGGCGAGATGTTGATCTGTCCACGAGATATTCAAGTCCCGGCGTTCGACGGAACGGGCGCTGCACGACTATCGCTTATACACTAATAGCCTATCCCAGCAGGCTCAAGAAACCCTTCGACAAACTCAGGGCGAACGGCCTACTGGGATGGGCTCTTAGTAGCCTCTGTCCGGAAAGGACGGAGGCGCCAAGTGGGCGCCAGCTGGCGAATGGATGAAACTTACATCAAGATCCAAGGCCAGTGGCGGTATCTCTATCGGGCCGTCGACCAAGAGGGCCAGACCATCGACTTCCTGCTGACCGCCCATCGCGACAAGCAGGCTGCCCTGCGCTTCTTCAAGAAGACGGTCCGGCAACACAGCCTGCCGGAGAAGGTCACGATCGACAAAAGTGGGGCGAATACTGCGGCTCTGGAGGTCCTCCACGAGGAGACCGGTGCCAAGATCGAGATCCGTCAGAACAAGTACTTGAACAATCGGGTGGAACAGGACCATCGAGCCGTAAAACGGATTGTTCAGTCAATGTCGGGATTCAAATCCTTCCGTTCAGCCCGAATCACGTTGGCCGGGATCGAACTTCTGCATATGCTCAAGAAAGGCCAAATGAAAACCGTCGGAGGACAGAGGCTATCCGCAGCCCAGCAGTTCCTTTCACTGGCGGCCTAATTGCGCCGTAAGCGTCCGACGGTTACCGTCGTGACAGCCTCACGCCGCCAACGGCTGGGTCAGAGCCGTGCCGTGATCGGCCAGGTTCCAGGGTAGGAACTCGTCGATCCGATTGACGGGATGCTCGGCGATGCGGGCCAGCACGGTCCGGAGGTACGCCTCCGGATCGAGGCCGTTGAGCTTGGCCGTGCCGATCAGGGTGTAGATCGCCGCCGCTCGCTGGCCGCCGGCGTCGGAGCCGGCGAACAGATAGTTCTTCCGGCCGAGCGCCACCACCCGCAACGCGCGTTCCGCGGCATTGTTGTCGATCTCCAGACGACCGTCATCGCGATAGCGGGTCAGCGCCGGCCAGCGGGTCAGGGCATAGCGGATCGCCTCGGCTAGCGCCGACTTTTTCGAGACCTGTGTCAGCGTGGTGTGCAGCCAGGTCTGAAGCGCCGCGAGGAGCGGACCCGCGCGGGCTTGCCGC
>Ga0196976_1000371_pt1 | contig 28845 bp, 30 predicted proteins | sample S3v_513CmetaG_FD_148644 | JGI IMG/M metagenome (GOLD analysis project Ga0196976, IMG submission 148644) | Soil microbial communities from Anza Borrego desert, Southern California, United States - S3+v_5-13C | ecosystem: Environmental > Terrestrial > Soil > Desert | place: USA: California... | reverse complement strand
CCTCGTGGTCGGTATCGCGGCGGCGATGGCGGGTTCACGGCTGATCCAGGGGCTGCTGTTCGGCGTGCCGCCGCACGATCCGCTGACGCTCGGTCTCGTGGCCGGGATCATGGCGGCGATCGGCATTGTTGCGTGCTGGTTGCCGGCGGCGCGCGCCGCGCGCATCGATCCGGCGATCACCATGCGCGGCCAGTAGCGTCGCAAGGCCCACGGTCCCTCGCCGTCCCAGGCTCCACAGTTCAAGCAGCAAGAGGAATCCGGGAATACAGGAATTCCTGAATAGTTCATTGGATTATTCCTGTATTCCTGCATCCTCGCATTCCTGCCGTTCCCCTTGACTGTGGAGACCGAAAGGGGTCGAGCGTTCCCCCTACGACGGACGCAACACCCGCAGGATCCGCTCGGTGACCTGCCTGCACCAGCTGTTCGACCGCAAATCGTAAAGATTGGAGAGAACAACGACGGTGTAGGGCGTGTCGCGCAGCTCCCCGAACTCGGTGCACTGGCCATACGAACGGCCGTTATGCCCGACGAAGGGACGGCCCATATACGGTCCCGCGATGAAGCCGTAGCCATAATTCGGCGAACCCAGCTCGGGCTTCGCGCTGGAATGCAGGCGAAACGTTTCGGGCTGCACGATCCGCCCGTCCTTCATCGCATTCGAGAGCTTGATGAGGTCCAGCCCCGAAACGATCGCGCTCCCCGCGGGGCTGCCGCGTCCCCGCTGCATGCCAAGCTGGCTTTCAACGAGCATTCGACCGTCCGCGTCATGTGATGGCGCGTACGGATATGCCATCGGCGCCACTGGCACGCCGTTCTTCGGAAACAGGGGAAACCCGACGCTCGTCGCTCCGGCTCGCGCGAACACGTTCTTCAGCACGTAGTCGTAATAATCCTGGCCGGTGGCGATCTCGATGACGCGGCCGAGCAGCAGGAAACCCATGTTGCTGTACGTCCATTTCGTCCCGGGTTCGAAGGTGAGCGGCTTCCGCTCGAGTGCGGCCACCATCCCTTTCACGGTGGTCGGAGGCTCGCTCGAGTCGGCTCCGATCGGCGAGCCCTCCCGCGCCAGTCCGGAGGTGTGGCTCAGCAGGTGCTTGATCCGGATTTTCTTCGCGCTCTCCGGATCCGGGAAATCAGGGATGAACTTCGAGAGGGGATCGTCGTAGCTGAGCTTCCCCCGCTCGACGAGCTGACCGATCGCGAGGCCCGTGAAGAGCTTGTTCAGGCTGCCGATGAGGAAGGGCGTCTCGGGAGTGTTTGCAATCTTTTTCTCGTGGTCCGCGTAGCCATGGGCCTGCGCGAACACCGGCTTGCCATCGCGAGCAATCACAATGGCTCCGGACCAGATCCCGGCGTCTGCCATGCGCTTCAGATAGGAGCCGATTTCCTCGAGCCGATCCTTCTCGGTCACCGCGGTGGAGGTGACCCGTTTCAATTTCCAGCTGGCCGCCACCTCGTCCGGAGCGCGGGCCATGAACAGGATGATTCGATGTGGCGCCTGCGGCTCTATCCTGGCCGCGAGGTACTCCTCATCTCCGGTAATCCTGTTGCGGACGATTCCCGCGACGAGGTCGGGACGACTCGGCACAAGCTCCACGCGTACGAGGTCGTATCCGCCGCTGACACGGTAGCGAGCGAGGGCGTTCACTACCCCGTTCGGATCGAGCTGCGCACCGAAATAGGCGCGTATCGTCGCGTCATTCCCCGAGCTCACCGCCTCGATCATTTCCTTGACGCGTATTACGCCCGCGGCCTGCACCTCCGTCAGCGGCGCCGGATTCGGCTGCTGTTGCGCGTGCGCACTGGTGGCCAGCGACAGTACGAGTGCCGCAGCGCTGGCGCACGCGGTCAGTCCTGGAAATTTCCGTCGATTGATCATGAGAGGTTGGGTTAGTCTTAGTTTCTTAATACTTGCGGACGAGGCAAGCGCGCGTGGACATCCGAGTGGTTACCGCGTTGGTGGCGGGAGAGCGTCGGAACCCGGGAGCAGCATGACGCGATACGACCCATCACTGGACCGCAGGATCCTGCGACTCCCCACCTGCATCGTGTCCCGGCGTTGCTCGGGGGTCGATGCGGAACGACCGTGCAAGTCGCGGCGTTCCCCTGCGCCCTCGGTTCGCGGAAGGAAGACGCGGATCGATGATCCAATGACGCGGATCTCTGGTGCCGGGACGCCGCCCGCGCTGACGCGGCTCGAAGCGACGACGACCGGTGTGTCGGCGACAGCGCGAACCATCGAGAGCTGGGGCGCTGGCACCGAGACGATGCCGGCTGCGAGAAGGCCGGCGGTTGCAACGGCACCGAGACGCCGCACGGCTGACCGTGGGCGTCCGTCCAGGAGCGCCTCGACCCGGCGGCCGAGCCCCGAGCGCATCGCCGCCATGGCCATCGCGGGCGCGACATGGGACGCGTGCTCGCGCGCGGCAAGGAGGAGCAGGCCGTACGCGTGCGGGTCGTGGCCGCGCTTCGAGACCACGCGCCGGTCGCAATCGATCTCGATCGCCAGCCGCAGGCGTCGAAGCTGCCACCAGAGCGCCGCGTTCCATGGAAGCGCCGCGACCACGATCAGCGCCGCGGCGGCGAGCAGCGGATCGTGCGCCTGCCGATGTTCCGCCTCATGTGCGACGATGATCCGTCGATCGCTCGCGCGCGTGGCGAGCGCCCATTCCGGAAGCACGATCTGCGGACGGAGAACGCCGATGACGGCGGGGCCGAAGTGGGGCGAGAGCAGCACCTGTTCGCCATCGACGATGCGTGACGGACATCCGCGCAGTCGCCGGCGCAGGCGGTGCTGCGTCGCGACGAGCCAGAGCGCAACGATCGCCGAGGCCGCAAGCCATGCCGATGCCACGGTGTGGTCGGAGACGATCGGCTCTTTTCTTCCGCTGGTTGCCGCCGCGGCGTCGATATCAGCTGTGGTGCCGACGTCCTCCGCCGAGACAAGCGCGCTGGGGACGCCACGCGTCAGGGAGAACACGATCGGGCCCACCGCAGACGCGAAGAGGACCACGGCCCAGAGCAGACGACGTCTCCCGAAGCGCCCCGCGACGGCAAAGTCGATGAGCCACGCAGCGGCGCCGAATGCCGCGGCGGCGAGCATCGCATAGCCCATGAACGCGAGCATCACCGCGACGCCTCGTTGAGCCGCTTCTGGAGCAGCTTCTTGATGCGTCGTAATTCCTCGGGCGAAATGTCCTCATCGGCAATCAGGCGACTCACCAGCAGCTCGCGCGAGCCGTGATACACCTTTGCGATCAGGCGATCGAGTGCGGAATCGGCCGCCTCGTCCTGTTCGACGAGCGCATGGAAGAGGAACGCGCGTCCGTCGACTGTGTGGCCGACGTAACCCTTTCCCTCGAGGACGCGGAGCATGGTCTGCACGGTGGGGTACGCGAGGTCGTCGGCGAGGTCGTCGCGCACCTCGGCGACCGTCGCCTTGCCCCGGCGCCAGAGCACGGACATGACGTCCAGCTCGCGCCTCGTGAGAGTTACCGCTTCAGCCATGAACTATTAAATACATAAGACTTGATGGGCTGTCAATGCCGTCCGAATGCGATTCAAGCTTCTTCTCCGCGACTGGGCCCACAGTTCAAGCAGCAAGAGGAATCCGGGAATACAGGAATGCCTGACCTCAAAGCATGCTGCCTGGATGGCGCGAAGCGCCGCACCATATCAGCGAGTCCGCTTGCGCATTGTCATGCCCCGTTCCGCGTGCACCACGTTGGCGCTCTGTAATTGCGCTCGCAAGCACGAGACATGGGGGTCGCAGTGCACACTTCGGTGTGCTTGCTTGCCCACCCAGTAACGCTCATGTGTTACCCTTGCGTTTTCGTCAACATTCGCCCCCCCCGTTCTCCACCTAACCGTGATCATCATGCAGATATCTCCAGATGACCTCATCCTGCGTACCACCCTCTGCGCCATTTGCGGCCGCAACGTCACCGGCGAATCGAACATAGTCGGCGTGACTGTCCTTTCGGCCGCTACTGGACAGGGCACGGCTGTAGGATTTCGGGCACATGTCGACTGCCTCGCCGATGTGGTAATGTCGCCAACACGTAGCCATATAAGGGAAGCCTTTGGCAGTCGGTGATACTCCTATAATTAGTCTTTTTATATTAGCTTACCTATACCTGCGCTTGACAACGTCCTCCGACCCTCTCCCTCGGCCGGCACTGTGGACTCCGCCTCCGCGTTTCATGGCGCCTCCTTGTTTGGGTGACGGCGCTTACGCCGCTGCGGGTTCCGAAGTGGATGGCGACTCCTGCTCGATCGCCTCTCGCAAAGATTCCTGACTATGCTGGCACGAGGGATGGCCAGTTGCTGGCCTCCGCCTCGCGCTGATCACGATTCAGGCAGCGACCAAAAGTCCCCGTTCAGGCGGGCAATGCCGGCGCCTTCGGTGTCGCCGGAGGTACGGGCAGGGCCGTCACTGGTGTATCTGGCGAATCAGCCTTCAGGCGACGCCGCCGCCGCTCGCCCTTTCGCACGAGACGCGCAGCGGATGCGGCGCGTTCGCCTTCGAGGCAGTCGCGCTTGATGACCTCTGTCTGCAGCAATCCCGCGAGCTGCTCCTCGCTCACCCTCACTCCCTGGAACAGGCGCCGCAGCTCTCGACGGATGAGGCCTGTGACTGCGTCACCGAGCAGGAGCTGCGATACCACGTATCGACTCGTCGCCTCCTTCTGCTGCCAATAGGAGGATATGGCGGTATCGCCGCCTGCTTCCCGGCTGATGAGGTACAGCTTCTCGAGCGCGTCGCTCAGCTTCATCGCATCGTCGAGGAGGTCCAGGGAGAAGACCTCTTGGTGCTGCACGGGCTTTTCGAAGCGCAGCTTGTACGCGTGCCAGCATGTGCCGTTGGTCAGGAGGACCCAGTCCACACCCTCGTTCGCCGCGTAGTCTGTGGCCTGCCGGACGTGATTGTCCTTCAGATCCGTTCCGACAGACTTGACCTCGATCAGGTACTGAACGCGGCCGCTGGACTTGATCGCCAGGTCGCAGAAGGTACTGCGCACGGCAAACTCTGTGGTCACATCGGCGTACTTGTCGTAGCCGAGGACGTCCTGCAGGAAGTCGCTGACGATGACGCAGGTGTCGGATTCGTTGACATCGCGCTTGCGCGCCTCACCGAGCAACTTCTGATACTTGCGGATAGCGGGCTTCGCCCGGTCGAGAAACCGTTTCGATACGGTAGCCATGGCAACATTCTGGCTGTCGCCGCTGCCAGTACCGTTACACCATGGGCAATGATCTCAATCACAGTCGCCACCCCAGGCCGCCGCCAAAGCTGATTCCTGTACCTCGAAGAGCGATCGCCTGTGCGCCAGCCTGTCCTACGAGGCGCTCCCCTTCGAACTGCAGGGCCGCTGCTAATCCAGGTCGTACCGCACGCGATTGGCTTCGGGTGGATTCCAACCCCGCAACGATGACGGTCGGATGGATCAGGAGGGCGGCTCCCTGCCCGCGCCACGTGAGAGGAAGAGACGCTGAGAAGGATGCGCCCGAACCTTTGTTGCCCATCATTCGCCCGAAGCCTGCTCCGAGCCGCAGTCCTAGTAGTGAGACCAACGGCCGCTCCCACTCGGCCAAGGTGACTGCAGACGCGTCGCAGCCTTTGCAGGCAGGAGATATGTAGCCGACGGTCAGGGCGACAGCCCCAATGCGTATACTATCGCCGAACGTGACCGCGACGCTGGAGCGTAACGGTTCGTTCTGATGATAAGCCCAAGCCCCATATCGGAGCGTCAACGTTCGCTCCGGCGACGCGATGCCGGGAACGAACGCGACCATGGGTGCCACAAGCATCGCATCACTTGCTGCCAGCTCGCGGTCTGACTGCCCGTCGACGGATCGCGGCCACACGAGGATCGTGATCACCATCGCCGCACCTCTTGCCAGCAGCACTCCCCACTGCTCTTTCTTCATATGGTTACCAGTCTACCCACAGCCTTATGGCTCGCCATGCCCATGCTACGCACTTCGGGCATGGGTTGCACTCTCTTCGCGCGCTCCGCAGGCGGGTGTGAGTCCGCTGCGTCTGGCACCCGTCAGTGCTCTGACCAATAGTACCTGATGCGTTCCCGAGGTTTTGTGCTCGTACTCGTGGTGTATCTGTCCGCGTGTGCGTTGTTTGGCCCGGATTCGCGGGATGAGTACGCGCTCACCGCGGTCAATGGTGCACCCGTTCCTGTGACCGTACGCCAGGGAACCCTCGATGGCGAACCGTTTGATGAGCGATATTTGTCGGGGAAACTGGTCCTGTTTCACGGAGGAAGTTTCGCCTGGGAATTAACCACCCTTACCCTGATCAATGGCGAACCCGATGCCCGCTATCCGCAGCGGACCGGGAGGCACACCGGAGCCTACGATCGCGTCCAGGATACCTTGAATCTGTCGTGGTATTTCAAGGCGGTTCGCATCGACGATGACTCGTGGGCCATACGAGACGTCAGCGGCTTCTTCGGTCGGTCGACGTACACCGTTGTCCGTCAGCGATAATTGTGAATGATGATCACGACCATGCCGACATACGCGGGCGGTCCGGAGGCCAGGTCGGAGATGTTCGTGAAGAGCCCGCACCTGGTGTACCTGAAGATGGACATGCCCGGTATCGGGCCGATGCAGATGGGATTCGACGGCAAGACCGCGTGGACGACATCCGCGGCAACCGGACCCATGATCCTGGAGGCCACGCGGGCGGTGACTGTTGCCGATGGGAATGAGATGGTGGAGCGGACCGAGAGCATGAGCCATGCGCCGTTCGACGAGAAGATCTTCGCCCCGCCACCGGAAGTGCAGAAGCTGCTGGACAAACAAACAGGAGAGGTGATAACGATCAGCGACGCGACGCCCTCGCCGCTGGGCGACCAGGGTCCGCTGGCGCGCCTGGCGTTCAATCAGTCGCATTTCCTGTTTCAGCGGGCAGTGGGTTTGCCTCGCGTACGAATGCAGCGACCTTGAGGCTGTACGTATTCTTTCCCGTGATCACGATTCCAGGAGTGACCGTAGCCTGGTCACGATCCACACATTGCCTTCACGCCGCAGCGACACCTCATCGACGCTGAAGAAACCCGTCGGCCCATTCCGGCTCGGATTCCTGAGCCGGCCGAATGATTGGACATTCACAACAGCGGTGCTGCCATCGTGAGACTTCACCACAACTCGCACCGCGGTAGTGTCGAGGCCGGGCTGCCAGTGACACCGGGGGACCAGTTCGCCGGTGCAATCACGCGACGGTCCACTCTCCTTCGCATTCACCAGTCCTTTGCTCACGGCCGACGCCACATGCGCATCGTCGTCCACGACGAGGAGCGGTGAGCTGCTCGCTGGGTGGACCGCGCGAATTGCAGCAGTTCGCATGACAATGGCGGCCTCCGCTGGCGAGAGAAGGGGGATCACCAGCTGGTGACCCTCGCACCCGTCGAGTGCGCTCTCGCGCAACGGTAGGGTGAGCGCGACGCCAGAGGTGGCGGTGATCCGAATGGTATCGATTCGCGTCTGATAGCCGATCGATTGCACTCGCAGCACGTACTTCCCTGCAGTGAGCGCGGTAAACCTGATGGTTGTATCGCTTTGCCTCAATGCCACGCCGCGCGAGTCAACCAGGTCTGCGCGCACCTGCGGCTTGATCGGCGATAGATCATAGCTGCCGTTCAGGAACGACAGACGCAACTCGCCGCCGGGAGCCGGGGCCACTCGTGCTGCAATGGGTTTCGTGTCCAGGTTGCAGGTTGGTTCCTGGGCGAACGCCGGTCGGCGAGCCGCGCAACCGATCACCATCAGCATCGCGATGAGCAACACCGGGCGTTCTGGCAGTTGTCGTTTCAAGGCGATGTATCTCAGTGGGCTGGCAACACTTGCGATCATCGGGTCGACCCTAGAAGGCGATGATGGTGTCGCGATATGCGTACAACGAATCCAATACATGCAGCAGCCGACTCTCCTGGTTTGGGTTGGCGGGAGGTACCCATGCGAAGAATCGGCTGCCGGCTCGTACGATGACATAGGATGTTGGCGCCGTGCCCGCTTTTCCGAACTTCGCGTCGATCGCTTGCACCACCCGCGCGCACGTTATCGAATCAGCCTCGGAGACAATCCGAGCGGTATCTACGCCAGTAAGCCCGACGGAATCCCGTGAAGGAGCCTTCAGGGTCGCCCACAGCTTCACGGACTGCAGGACCTGGCTCGTTGACGCATCGGGCGCGCGGCACGCTGACTGCGCCTGAGACGCGTGCGGTAGAGCCGCGAGCGTAGCGACCGACAGGAGCAGGATGAGGGTTCGTCGCATCGATCTGGTGCGGAAGTCAGAGAAGGGCTGTAACGCCATTCGCTTTCCATCTCGCTCGACTCTCTCGAGGCGGGGATGGACGGTGCGGGGCGTGGACGCGATACGCCAATGGCCAAAAAAAGGACGACGTGCGAGCGTTCTCTGTGACAACCCTTGGCTACGACCGGGGGGTCACGGAGGACACGTCACATCGGTGCTCTTGCTGGTATACCGTGGGGATAAGTCCACGATTGTGCGGTAACTGGAACGGCTTTAGATAGTTTGACCAATGCAGCGACTTCGGCGTCCACGGATCGGGACGACCGCTGTCAATATCGAGGCGGGCCACGGCCCGCCTCCTTTTTTTTTCTGGCACTCTCGGCTGACAAGGGGCAACCGATGAGCTCAACGCGGACAGGAATCGAATGGACCGAGGCGACCTGGAATCCGATGACAGGTTGCACCCAGATCTCTGCGGGCTGCGACAACTGCTATGCCCTGCTGCTCGCGCATACCAAGGTCCGGCAGATCTACCTTGGGCATACTCCCGTAAGGGACACACCGGAGCAACGCGCGGATCCGTTCGCGCCGCGGTTCTGGGAAGAGCGCCTGCAGCAGCCCCTGCGGTGGAAAATTCCGATGCGGATCTTCGTGAACTCCATGAGCGACGTATTTCACGCGAGCTTCTCGGCGGAGATGATCGCCCGCGTGTTCGACGTGATGACCGAGGCGCACTGGCACCAGTTCCAGCTCCTCACCAAGCGACCGGAGCGGGCGCTGCGCTATGCCGACAAGTTGCCCTGGCCGTCCAACGTCTGGATCGGCACGTCGATCGAGAGCATGAAGGTCGCGAAGCGCGCCGATGCCCTCCGCTCGATCAGTCCGGCGGCCGTGCGTTTCATCTCGGCGGAGCCGCTTCTCGGTCCACTTGATGACCTCGACCTGACGGGCATCGAATGGGTCATCGGTGGCGGGGAAAGCGGTCCGCGGTATCGTGCGTGCCGCGAGGAATGGGCGCTTGGTCTTCGGGATAATGCGTTGCGCCACGGCGCCGCTTTCTTCTGGAAGCAGTGGGGCGGCCGCACGCCGAAGGCGAAGGGACGCGAGCTCGCCGGAGAATACTGGAATCAGTACCCGGCCGAACACCCAGCGCTCGCCAGCAGCTAGAGCCCCAGTTCGAGCTCCGGACCCTTTCGGTCGCGCTCCTTTTCCACTGACCAGGACGCGAGCCTGAGCGCGACGTCCTTGTCGGTCGCGAGGAGGATCTTGTAGAGGGCAGCGTCGCCGCGGCGCTTCACGTTCCGGATTTCCTTCGCGTACATCCAGCCTGCCTTTCGGAGCTGATCTTCATAGAGCTTCTGGATCCCGCGGTACAGCTCCGGTGACTGTGCGTCAGTCTTCCGCTGGTCGTAGAGCTCGAGCCAGGCATCGGTTCCGAAATACCGATTCAGCGCCTCAATGGTCGGCGCGAGTTTGTCGCGACGCATGGGCAACATCCGCTGCAGCGCCATGCCCTGCGGGAAGAGGACGCAGAAATCCACGCTCTCGTGTCCGTGGAACTTGAGCGCTCGCACCGTATCGTACGGCAGTTGATTCGGCGCCTCGATGTCCGCGAATATGAAAGCGTACGCGCGCTTGTGGATTCGCCGCATGATCGCGCCGACGAGCAGGTTCGCATCGTCGTTGTCGAACTGTACGGCGCTCGCCGGGATGGCACAGCTACCGTCCTCGCAACGTGCGTCGACACGTTGCCGAAGGGCATCGTGGGCTATCCTATCGAGATTGACAAGGTGCGCATGTGTAAACCGGACGTCGGGGCTCGACTGCGCTCGCGCTTTCAGCGCCCGTACGGCTCCCCCGTCGAACTCAGCGCCCTCGTCGTCGATGTTCCTCCCCGGTCCAGCGAACAAGTCGACATAATGGCGATGCACCTTGTCTTTCGTCGCCTGCAGCGCCGGGGGCAGGAACTCGTCGAAGAACGACAGCTTGTCACGCGCCCAGGCACCGCTGCGGCGCGCAGGCATGCCATCAGTAGCAGTAGCGTACTCGTCACGCGACTTTGGGGTCATCTGCGGCGCTTAATGGGTACACGAATGATGAAAGCTGGCCCTCCTCGAGCCGGACCACCGTTACGCCATGGGCACCTCAATCCGGCAATCGCGGACGCCTCGTTCCGGGGGTGCCTTGGTTCTCCGCGAAGTCTTGACTGGAGCCGCCGCCGCCCCTGCATGCTGCTCCGGAATACGTCCGATTGCGATGTCGTGGCAGCTTAGCACCGTTAGGCTGTCGTCAGCCTGCATGAACGAGCCATCTGCCTGAGTAGGGGTCTCCTTCGAAGTCGCATGCGCGTCGCCGTGCTTTCACGTGTGCGGGGTGCGTAACGTGCTACGCACGCGCCGCACAACCACCGTTGGATCGCGATCGGGTGCGCGGGCCGAGGCAGCAGCGTCTCAACTGCGCCGTGTTTTGCGGCTTCGCCGGGCGGGTTGGACATCGGCCAAGCGGTCGAGCGCCGGCTATGAGTAACTCAACTTGTCCTTGCCGCCATAAATGACGTGAACCCCATCGTCTCCCACATACGTAATCCAGACCGCTTCGTCATGCGTTTGCTGGGCATCCACGTAATGTGGGCATTCCTCTAATTCAGGGAAGGTTGTGTATGCTGCCAAAGGCTCGGAGCCATTTTCCCACTTGGGTGAATCGTCTGGTGATGGTTTCACGCTCCATTTGAACGGTCCCCAACAGCCTCGCCATTCCATTACCTGCTTCAGTCCAGTGCAGCCCAGCCCGATGCTTCGAGGCGTTTGCGTCGTGCGTTACGTCCAACACGGCTTGCCATCCAGGGAGCTGAGTGACATCCGTGCGAAAATGGTTCTCGAACTGGACGAGAATCTCCTTGCGGTGCAGACGCGTCTCCGACATCCGCAATCCCAGACGCTTCGACTGAAACGCGATAAAGACTGCACCGTCGACGATCCGATTCAGCTGCTCGTTAATCGCTTCTAGAAGAACCTGGTCAGCGTGATCCCATTTCTCCCATTCACGACGAGGCATACGGGGACCCGGAAACTCGCCATCCAAGGCGTTGGTTGCGAGCCGGTATACGTACCGTAGCGTGCGAAGGTCATCCGCTACGGCGCGCGAATATGGATAGGGAGCCATGGGTCAGGTGGACTCAACTCCAGTCAACGCCTATCGCAAGATCTGGGTCTTACTTCATTGCCTAGCGGGCCACGGGTACCTGCGTTCCGATCGCGAGCGACCACGCGGACAGGTCCAGCGCCCTTGGGATGTCCCGAGGGAAGACGACATTGGCTGGCGTTCCAGACCAGTCGACGCTTGGGATCGTCCGCCAGGTGTGAGAACCTTCGGCGAACATCGCGATCTTCCCCACGCTGAACGAAAGCCCGGTGATTGCGGCGCCCTGGAAAGTGCTCCCCTCGCCCTTGAGGACGAGCATCCCCGGCGGCAGCGTGGCAGGATTGCCGGTCACCGATGGATATGGCACGAATGCGCGCAGATTGCTGAGCTGCGTGAGTCCGCCGCGCAGCCCGAAGTAGGGGCGCACCTTCCAGTGCGTTCCGATGACGGGGATGAGGTTGAAGCAGATGCGGCACGATGCGTAAAGGGAGACGGATGGAAACTCGCGAATCCCTCCCCGCACTTCTCCACTATCCAGTCCCGCAGCGGCTGGGTCGATGGCCTCCCGGAAGGTCTGCATCTGCGTGTAGCCAAGGCCGAACTCGACCACCCACACAGGTTCGGTCTCCGGAGGCACGTCGAGGATGGCGACGACGCTCCTGGTGGACACTGTCGTGGCAATGGTCGTGTCCCTCAACTGGCGTTCGATCTCTTCCTCCACCGGAGTGCGCCGCGTCCGCCGCGGCGGTGCCGGGATCTCGATTTTGGTGACATCAGTATTGTCGTCCAGCGCCTTCTTCAGCGCCGCCACAGCGGCCGTTACGCTGTCCCTCGAGCGCGCCAGGCCGAGTGCCCGATAGCGCTTCATCTGGGCGTCGAAGTCTTTCACCGCCTGTCGAATGACCGGATCGCGATACCGTGTGGTCGTGTGGATGCCATATGACAATTCGAGCCCGAAGCCGGTCCAGTAGCCCCGCGACGCTCCGACCTCGGCGTGCCGTTTGGGCCAGCCGAAGTGGGTGTAGACGCCGATATCGGTGACATTCTTGGTCAGCGCCTCAATGACAGAGAGTTGTGCACTCGCGGTGTTCCCTATGAACGGGAGGAAGGATAGGGCAAGGCACCCTCGGGCAAGCGTCATCGAACGGCCTCTGATTCGTGTACAGTGTCGTCGACGGGGGACATTCCTCACTGATCGACCCTCGGGGGCAAATACCAATAAGGCCGCCCGTTTCGTTCGCGCTTTTTCGTCAGGCGGTCCGAGGCGGGAAGTCCAAGATTTACCAATAGCCTGAGATCGTCCAGGACTTGCAGCGAGTTCCCTTGATATCCGTGTGCAAGGAAGTCGGTATCGACATCCGAGGCGTCAACGGTTTCGATACCCGCGACCACGACGAGGTTATTTCCGGCCTGTCCAGCACGCGGTCGGCCGTTTCGCAGCTTCTGAGCGAGAAGCAGTGCCTTATCCCTGCTGGATGCATAAAGCGTCACCCGGGATGAGATTCGGCGCACGGCCTCGATGTGCTCCCGGAAGATCTCATGATCCTCATCAGGCGCCGCGAGAATCACCTGCCCCAGCATGGGCTCTCGGACATCTCGCAGCTCGGCGGCGGCCATCAACAAAGCTCTATTTCCCATACTATGCGCGAGGACATGAACGCGACGTGCACCGCTATTGCGAGCCAGGTCGCTCAGGAATTGGGCGAGCCGCGGCGCAGTTGATCTTGACGCATCGAGATCCGTGACGTAGCTCAATGTCTCGCCATAGGAAGGCCAACTGTATATGACTGGCACGCTGCGCAACTGGAGATCTACGGTCAGTTGAGCGGCCTTTAATGCCGCATCGCGAAAGCTGACGTTATCGCCATTTACGTAAACGAAGACGTCTCGTTCGACCGCAGCATCAAGTGCGGCTCGCAGGCTGTCCCCCCATTCTCTGGCATCCAACGGGTCTGGGCGCTGCAATACGAAGAAACGTGTCGAATCGCGTTCGTCGATGCCGCGAAGCCACGCCCAGCGGCCCCGTTGCTCGACCCGGCCTCGTCGATGTCGCGAGATTGGAACACTTACCTGCACAAGGCCCAGCGACACAGCGAGAGCCCTGTCGTTGCCAAAGAATCGGTCGGCGTCCGCCAAACCGGTTGCGACACGATCGGTCGAATACAGAAGGCTCACGGTAGCGACGGAATCTCGGGCAGGCCGATCGAGCAGGTTTGGCCGACCGTACTTCGCGACGAAGTTGTAGGCGTTTGCGGCCACAACAAACTCTGCGTTCATGACCAGAGCAGCTTCGACCCGTCTATCGAGCACCGTAGGCCGACCGAGCGCCGTGATCGTCTCGCCGGCACTGGCGATAACGATCTGGTGGGGTGAGGCGCCGGCGGCTACCAGCACGCTCTTGGCTGCCTGTGCCCTTTGCAGCCCCACGGCATCGTTCACCTGCCACGAGCCTGTCGTGTCCGCATACCCCGTGAGGCGCAACGTCGTCGCTGGATTGTTCGCGAGGATGGTGCCTTTGAATGCGAGCACTTCGCGTGTGTCTCTGGACATTTCGACGCCGTCCGCGAAGTACACGGGGGCTGACATCCACTGTCTTGTCCACGACTGAAGCGAGTCGTTGGTGAATGACTGTAACGCCCGCTCGCGCGCGAGAACTTGCCGCCAATACACGCTGTCTGCCCGGGCAATGCTGTCCCGCTGCGCCTGCGTCAACGTTTGGGCACTCGCCGATTCAGCCGCAGCAATCGTCACGACTACTGCTAACGCAGCGACAGCGCACTTTGGTGACCTCGTGCTGGCTCGGTAGCCGGTGAGCACACGCACTATGGATCGCATCTCGTTCACAGGCGCTCCCGGATCTTGCTGATCAACCCTTGGATCGTCTGCCTTGCTTCCGGTGTCTGCGCCCTGTCGAGCTGTTCGAGCAACGCGGGCAACGACATGCCCGTGACCTGCGCGGGGGATGCGCGGCGCAGCGAGTCAACGCCCACCCGCGGCAGCAGCGCCTCCGTGATGCGTTCGACGGTTCTGAACAGGAGGTCGGCGCTGTAGCCGGCGACAAAGGCCAGCGCCGCCGCGCTCAGGTGAATGACTGTCCCATCCTGGGTGACGCTGTCGATCAACAGGTTGATCGTGCCCCCTGCCACCATCCCGAGGAGCAATCGGCCGTAGTACTCAGGGATGAAGTTCGCGTCGAATGTGCGCGCGTGAATGTGCAAGTGCGCGGAGCGCAGCAGGTATGTGGCCGCGCCCAGCGCACCATACGCGAAGGGCATGAGTGTCTGGAGGATGGAATCAAGGATGTAGCGCCAGAGCACCGCGTCGCTGGTGTTCTCGTCGCGCGCGAAGAAGTTTCCGAGGATCGTGCTATAGTTCTCCGCGGCAAGGATCGCCAGGGCAAAGCCGATCGCCATCATCCACAGGGAGCGGTTCCAGCGCTTCCCCACCGAGATCTGTCCCTGGAAGGGGAACCGTCCGCGCGTTCCGAACTCGTCTGCGGTCGCCCGCAGGGTTGCCGCGGTCACCGGCGCCGACAGCTCCGCCAGATGGCGATGCGCGCGCGCGATGCGTCCCCACATTTCCGGATCCGGCGCGGCTTCACCCGCGATCATCATCCGCGCCATGGTCATGTCATTGATGACGCCATCCGGGATGTTCTTCCCGGTGGAGGTCGCATACTGGAACAGCAGGTGAGCGTCGAATACCTCGGCCATGAACTGTTCGCGGATGGACCTCGCGGCGACTTCCGGCGTCAGCGCGGCGCGCGCGTCGATCGTGGGGATAAGACTGGTCGTCATTGGCCACCTCCGTGGCGCGGACAGTCGTCATGCAGTCGCTTGTCGGTGGGCGGCTCGTTGCCGCGGGCAAGGTTGGCTGGGCTGATGTTGTCGACGTAGACGCAGTCGGCGTGGTGATAGATCTGGGACCTGGTGCTCCACGCATACGCGAGCGTCTCCCCGTTGCCTGGCCCACTGGCTCCTAGCATCGGGTGGGTGTCCACCCGATTGCCGGCGTAGGTGACGGAGAAAGTGGACGCCCCCGGCGCCACCTCGACGATGATGTTGTTCCCGACCACGTCCCGTCCATTCACAGGCTGCACTTCGCCCTTGCCCTGCGTGGTCCAATAGGTGCGGACGTTCGCCGCGTGGAGGCGGTCGATGGCCTCCTGCGTCGGGTGGCCATGCTTGCTGTTCAGCCCCGCCGAGATGATCCCGACGCGCGGGGTGAGCGCGGCGAGCCAGGTGTCGTTGGAGCTGTGGGCGCTTCCGTGGTGGTTCACCTTGTAGAGCTCCACTGGACCGATGGCGGTGGCTACGGGAGTCTCGATGTCGCGGTAGCTGGAGGTGCGGTAGCCGCTCAGGTCTCCCCCGAACACCGCGTCGAAGTGGCCGTACCGGACCACGGCCACGACGCTGAGGTCGTTCTCGTTGTTGGTTTGGGCCTGGATGCCATTCGGCGCCGCGCCGTTCACCACCATGAAGGTGATGGTCACCGGGTTGGGCGTGTTCTCATCCAACCGCAGCGTCATCCCGGGCGTGGCGGTACGCCGCAGGCTGCCGACGGTGGATGCGTACGAAGCGAATGTCTCGCTGATGTAGGTATTTCCGCGATCGTACGCCGCCTGTCGGAGGGGGTAGGCGCCGAGGACCTCGGCCGTGCAGCCGATATGGTCGTCGTGGTAGTGGCTGGCGACGTGGTAATCGATCCCCTGGATCCCGAGCTGCTGGAGGTAGGAGACCGGTGCGTCGCAGTTGTTGCGGACGCCATTGTCGAAGAGGACCGTGGTCCCGCGCGGCGTGATGAGGAGGGCGCCATCGCCCTGACCCACGTTCATGAAATGGATTTGGAGCCGTCCGTTTGCCTGGGCTTTGGCCGGGGATGGCGGCCCGAGGGCCCCGACTAGAAGGGCGGGTGCGACGAGAAACCGCAGCAGGCGAGATGGCATGGCGGGGCCCTCCGTATCGTGCGCAGTGCCAAGGGGGGAGCGTTTCGCCACCTAGGATACAGTAGGTTCGGGGATCCGTCCAGAGACTGTATTAAATGCCGTTAACTTTGCCGCTTCTTAGCTTTTCCTCTTTCCTTTTCACGCCCGCCAGGCCATGATGTAGCGCGCTGGCACACTCGCTTCCGTTGCTTGTTTCTTTTCGGACAGAGGTCGCATGCTCAAATACTTCCTGGTGGCCGGGCTACTTCTGGTCAGCTCCGCCTCGGCGGAGGCCCAGAAGAACGGCCGGAAGGGGATTCCGCGCGGGAACACATGCATCTCTGCGACGAAGACGTGCCGTGTGGGCGCTCCCTCGCGACGTCCAAGCGTTTCAGCCACGGCGCCGGCTCAGCAGGGAGAGGCGCATGCGTCGAAGGGCGCATGGGTAGGTAGCTCGCGCGGAAGTACGAACTACCAGGCCGGATGCTCAGGCGCTCGCAAGCTTTTGACCCATAACCTCATCTACTTCCGGTCAGAGAAGGAGGCGAGACAAGCTGCTACCGACGATCGGCGCAGGAGGGCTGCTGACGCTGACACCAAGCTTACTTGCTTTGGCAGCCATCAGCGAGCAACCAAGCGCTTGAGGGTCAAAGGACGCACCTGAGTGCCACGCGTTTGTGAGCGTGTCAGGCGGAATGGTTGCGACGGGCGGCGGTGTCTATGGAGCTAACGAGCACCGCCAAGTCACAGCCGAGGGGTCACCCCGTATGACACTCTGGAGAGCAGAACCCACACCCGTTCGATTGCGAGTACATCCTCTTCGCTTCACGCACTGCCTCTCGACAGTTTTGGAAGTTGCCTAAGTACCTGGCGCCCTTGATCAGAGTTAACCACGAGCAGCCTTGAATGTGGACCTCGTGATCGCCATTCGATTGCGCGTTGTCGTTCACATAGTATAGAGCCATATCGATCCCTGCATTCCACCCTGGCGCTCGCACCTTAAGGGCAAGCACGCTGAGCTGGGTGCGTGAATATCGTAAGCCACAATCGCGTGAGCGTTACAGCATGGGCAATTCGGACACGCCAGCCCCACCAGGATGGACATCCCACTAAAGAATGTCTCCGACAAGCGACAGCCAGCCCTGCGTTGACAGTGTGACTTCGGCCAAGATCAGGCCGCGGGCGAGCTCCGCTTGACGCCATGCCGGCTCAACAGATTCGTACCCTTGCCGTGAACGGGTCGGAGCGCACAGTCCTGCGAGGCGCGGCCACGACGCGTGCCGCGTCGGTTGATTGCCCTGATTATTGGTTTTCCGGAGATTCTACGACCATTCTCGGCGCCTGCGATCGCGCAGCCGAGGTGGGGTCCGGTCATACCGAGGTCGAATGGGTTCTACCCATCGATGCTCACACGGCGATACACGCGGACAGCGGCCATCTGGTCGTGGGCTCTCGGAGGTACTTCGGCGGATTGCATTCCGCACGGAAAGGGGCGCGGGTAGACATATGGCTGAACGACCGGCGTATTGATGGCTTTGGCCTCTTTGTCCAGCCAGAGCACCACCGCGATTACTTCCATCGCGTCCCTTCCATGGGCGTGGTTAGCGTACCACCGTTCGCCGATTGCGAGACTGTGTACGCCTGGCCTGTGCGCTCGGAGCATTTGCACGGTGCCTCGTCTCATCGCCTGCGTATACGCCTGGATGAGGATGCTCGCTGGGACATTGACCACATCGGGTTGCAGCTCCGCATTCGCGAGCCGGCCCACATGCTCTTTCTTAGTCATGCCTGGGAGGACAAGCCCGTAGCGCGGCAACTTGCTGCGGGCCTATCGACCCTTGGGGTCGGGGTCTGGTTGGACGAAGCGGAGATGAAGGTCGGGGATTCGCTTATTCAACGCATCGCCGACGCATTGGGCGGTGTAGAGTACGTCGCGGCGCTGCTGTCCCCCGCTTCTGTAGCGTCGTCGTGGGTGCAGAAGGAGCTATCGTTGGCGATGCAGGATGAGGTAGCGGGACGACGCGTGAAGGTACTTCCCATTTTGCTGTCGCCGTCCGTAGCCGTACCCCCTCTTCTCCGCGACAAGCTGTACCTCGAGTGCTTCACAGCCGCGGATGTTCCGCGCATCGTCACCACCCTTGCACGCCGGGTCCTACCCGAGGGCGATCCACGAGCCTGACGCATGAGGCGCCTGGGCGGGCTACTCAGCCGACAGCTCGCGAAATGTTCGCCATTGGCGCCGAGGAACGAGTTGCCCAAAGTAGTGCTGCGCCATGGTCTAAGCTCCCTTTTCAGTTGCGGTCCTTACCGCATGATCGATGATTTCACGAATCAACGCGGCGTGCCAGACGCGACCTATCTCTGCATCGACGCGTATCCGGCCCGAATACACCCCCATGAGGCGAACGGGAAATCCAGGCTCAAGAACGCCAGGGTGGCGTTCGTACCAACCAGCTGAGCGAAACACGACCGGGGATCCGGACATTCCGCTTCGCGTCGTTGCATCGACCAAGAAATGTCGCGGCGACCAGAAAGCGTTGGGGTCACTCGCAATGTGCCCAGTTTTCCAAATTGGAAATAGCGCCGCACCTGTGAGACCGAACGGATACCCAATAATAGAGATGGGAAGGCCCGGCGACACCTGCATCTCCGTTTCAGCGAGGGTGAGGTCCATCGGGTAGATCAGGATCCGCTCATCCACCCGGTCCAGCGGAAGCACGACTACATCGATGTTCGGTTCGTTCGTGTTCTCTTGGTCCTTGATACAGAAGCGAGGATGTTGTGCCCAACGTGGACTGCCATCTGCAGTGAATAGGTTCTCTGTCCGCATCGTCCATACGCCCTGTCCCTCGCGCGCGTGGGCAGAGTGATGCCAAATCACGATTGAATCTGGAATTGCCCCGTGAGATGACAGGAGCCGATTGGTTTCGGTGTGCCGCCCTGTCAGTACGTGGTAATTCGTTACTAGCCAGTAACGGTCGTGCGCACCCACGACAAAGGCCGTAGCTGAAGCCAACCCCGTTCCACTAGCTCTGGGCTCGACCATGAGGGCGGTAAGCGATAGTGGATCAACAGGCTCGAATACGGTCATACTCGTGTGCACGTGACAGTGCAGCGGCGCGCTTGCCCCCCGCGTGATGAGATGTCCCAATCTTTTCGGCCGCTAGCCGCGAGGGTGGCCACGTCGACCGCAAGCGTAAAGATGGCGACAAGCTCCGCCTCATCACCGTAGGGCTGCATCCGGCACGGCGCACGCAATCCGGGACGATGATGGGGACCATGGTTTCTGTTTCATGCGAGCTCGGGCACGCGAGTGCGTTTGCGACACAACGCTAGGAGCCCGTGGCTGTTCGGGTCGTCCGCATCGGTGCGTGCGCCTCTTCGTCCACGAGCAAATTCGAGTACTCGTCGTATTTGATGGCCGGAACAGTGCCAAACTGCTGCAGGCGCTTGAGCAGCCTGAAGAAGAAAAAGATCACCGACCCCGCCGCCTCGCTCGTTATCAGCTGGACGTCGTTCCCGCGGTACTCGATGTCGAACCCCCCGTTCGTCAGTGCGCATCCGAAATCAAGGCGACGCTGTGCCGGCAGGGATGCCAGCACCTCGTGAAATGGATCCCCGAACGGCGGCGACCATCCGCTGTGATACGCCACGAGACCGCCAAGAATGTCCTTCGGCTGGGTTTGCTGCTGCCCGACGTTCGTACCGTACGTCGCGCTGGTGCGCCGTAACCGCCGAACCGATTCGATCTTTTCCCCAGCGTATTCGACCCACCGCTTCGAGAGGTCCTGCTTCACCTCGATCACCGCGTATACGCTCTCGGCCGGTACGTGAATCCCACCCTCCGTATCCAGCAAAAGCGGGCAGTACTGGCGGTCGTGAATCACGATGTCGATCTGCTGGCTCCGCTCCCCGTCGGCGTCGATCACAAAGGCCTTCTCAGCGAGATAGCGCCGCGGCAACCGCTTCTGGAGCATGTTCAGCCATTTAAGCTCAGTGCCATCACCCAGCGCCGTTGGATGCGAGTGCACTGCGCGCAGGCCTTCGAGCTCTGTGCGCATTTGCTCCTGCTGGCTGCGGAACCATTTTTTTGCGTCGTCGCGTCCCATAACCCCTCTCGACCGTTGAGTATTATGAAAGGGGAAAGAGGGGTCCGAACAGGTCGCGCCAGGCGCGCAGTGCCTCCCCTTGCCGACCGGATCGCGTCAGATGGAGAGCGTTGGACGCCTCACGCTCCGCGGCCACCAGCGCCGTGCGCGCGTTATCACGGCGCGCGGCGTCCATCCCATCGCTCACGGGAGGCCCCAGACCGGCGGGATCGTTCCACGTCTCATGGATCCGTGCCGCCAAAGTCGCGAAGAACGACTGCATCTCGCGCGCACGTTGACCGCCATAAGGGGCGTGCAACACCTCAAGCGCCATGACCTCGATCAGGAAGGACGGCTTGATCGGCTTGTCGTGGTTGTTGTTCCAGTACTTCATCATTCGCACAAGCCCCTTCCACTCGTCGGCATAACTCCTTTGTGCCGCAGTCGCCTTGTCCGCGTGCACGCGCGGGTTCGTTTTCGTCCAGCCGCTCCCATTCGGTCCCGTATCCGGAATTTCGTAGTCGTTCTCGAGCGCAAATGCGGGGACGACGTCGAAGCTCACAACCTTGTAATCCGTCTCATCATCGGCATTTGCCTTCACCCCAAAATCGACGCTCACTGAGCGTCGCTGCACCTTCACAGCCGACCGGCCGTATTCCTTCGTCAAGGTGTCAGCCACGGCAGTGAGAAGCGCGGACGGCGGCTTCTTGCGATAGTGACGCTCCTTGTCGCCGAGCACGCAGAAGATGTCGACGTCCTTGAGCGGTTTTGTTTTCGTATGACGCGCGTACGAGCCTGTGAGGAAGTCGTGCTCGATCTCGAACGACTCGTCCATGAGGTTCCGAATTTCTTGCTGCCGCCGCGATGCATCGTTTTGCTCCCTGTCGTTGAGCTCCAGGCGGCCGCGAAATTTTGAGAATGCGTCCTCGGTACTCAGCATGTTACACCTTCCGGAAGTAGCTGATGCCGCCGCTGAGACCCGACGCATCGATCGCCGTGCCGATGCGCTGCTCCGCAAAACCTGAGCGGCTTCGGCCAGTCGTCGGGCTCCAACCCTGCACGTCTGGCCGGCCCTCCTTGTTCGTCACGATGACTCGATATCCAGTAGTCCAAGGATGCGCTCCGGCCTTCTGGATCGAATAGCGTATCGCGTCCGCATCGATCCAGAACTCACCGTCGCCGCCGGTGTACCCATACGAGATCGACACGTCCCAGAAGCCAAGCGGCGCATCCGTGATGGGATTGAAGATCTCGAGCGTGACCTTCTCGAGGTGCCCAGTCTCCATCCACTTCCGGATGCCGCGCTCGAGTACCTCCCAATCACCAACAAGCTTCGCGGGATTCATCCCGCTCCGCGCCACGATGTCCTTGAAGCTGCGCAGGATGTTGTCCGTGACGTGTGCGATCGCGTGGGAATACGCGCGAACATTGACTGTGGTTGCCGGCATGATCACCCCCTCCTAAGCGCGTCTTCGTCGATGCGAAACGCCGAACGAGCATGTGTAATTCGCTCGCTCTTCGGCTGAAGAACTGACTTCGAGTCGAACGAATCATTGTTTACGTCGGTCCCTGTTGCCCTGGCGGTGACACGTTTCGAGTTCACTGCCAGCGCCTTTGACACCCAGTCGAGGTCTTCGGTCAGGCACGGGACGGACATCCGCCAATCCCCGTCCGTTGCCACGAAGCTCAGGGGTGAGTCCTGCACCTTGTCACCGTCCATTGCGTCGTCGCCGTAAACGCAATAGATGCGCACCCGGGGCCCGCTGCCGAACACCGTCAGCGCGTCATCGCGAAGGGCTTCATCGGTTATGCAGCTGCACATCACCCCAGCGACTGCCGCAAGCTCGGTTCGGGCCGCGCTCCGCGGGTCCGGGGCGATCAGCTGCACGATCCTTTCCCACGTATCAGTCGCGTACACCTTCGGGAGCGACGCGAACGTGCGCGCGACGGTTGTCATGCTTCCTCCCGCGCTGTGGCTATCATCTTCGCTTCGGCAGAAGCGGTCTCCGCGGCGAGCTTGAGGTGCTCTATTGTTAGCTGATTCGGGTCAAGGCACGTATCCAATTCAAAGGTGCACGCGGTTGCCACGAGTTTGCGTAGCGACCGGCCATCGAGGCCTTCGGCGGCGATCGCTACCCCGGCCAGCTTCTGCGACTGCGCCAACGCGGCCATGGCGGGGTATTCGTTAGCGAGCCGGGTAAGCGTATCGCGTAAGATCGTGCGCCGCGCCTCTGCGGTCGGCACCGGCACCGTGAGGACCAAGTCAGCGCGCGAGACGAATGCAGCATCGATCGCACGCGGGAAGTTGCTTGTCGCAACGAACAGGACGTCGTGAAGCTCGGCGGCAAATTGGTCGAGCTGGACCAGGGCGGCGTCGGTCGCGCGATGGACATCGATTGGGTTGGCCTCCAGGCTCAGTTGTCCGCGGTCAACGACGAGTGTTTCAACCTCATCGAGGAGGACGATCAGCGGCCCGTGCGCAGCGTGCTCGCGAATCGTCGTTCCGAACAGCTCCGTTACCGCCCGCTGCGATTTTCCGAGGGAGCTGCTTGAGAGCGCATGCGGGTCGACTTCAATGAAGCGAAACTGCTCATCTGGAAGCGTCTCGGCGACTCGGCTCGCGACCCCTTTGGCAAGCGACGTCTTTCCAGTTCCCGGCGGCCCTACCAGCAGAATGACGCCATGAAGTGGCAGGACTGCTGACGGCACCACTCCGCGCATGCGAAAATTCAGGATCGCCTGCGCAAGGAGGCGTTGTTTTTCGACCGGGGACATGATGATGGCATCCCAGTGTTCACCGAACTCAGGATCGGGGAGCGCGCGAACGTCGGCGATCCCCGCAGGCTTTTCTTGAGCGAACTCGAGCGCGCGTGAAGAGCGGCTTGCCGCGCGGCACTGCTGTGTTGAATAGCTCACTGACCGTCCCTCGACGAAAGGTTTCGTCGAGCGCTTGTCCCGCCGGAGTGGCGGGCAACTCTCGACCATGCCGATACCGCCCGATAGATCGGGTGGTTAGACGCAACAAAGAGCCGTAACGGCGTATACCGGCCGGCACTGCGGCCGAGTATCTCGCTGTATTACGCTGCTCTTGGCGTCAGCGACGGGGGTGGGCGAACGCCTCGCGTAGGCGCGTGCGAATCACACCACGCACCAGGGCGGCGTGACTCGCCAGTAAAATGCAGGCGGCGACGGGCTCGGCCTGCAACGCAGCAGTCACTCGGTTGCTTCTTCCGACACAAGCTGGGAAGAACGTTCCGGCTATCAGGCGAGGTATTGGTACTGACTCGTGACGAATGCTGATCGACTCGCACGCAGCGATAGCCGACGACACCGATGCCCCACCGTTCGAGAATCTCAAGGAGAATCTCGTCGGCTTCATGGGCAAGTGTCGCCGCGCCTCGCTGCGTGATCGAGCGAACTATCATGGCTTCAGCAATACGGTGCGTGTGAACAATGTGGCCCTTAGGATCTCACATAAAGATTTTGAAACGGCTCTCTGGCTTTGAAAGGCGCGCTCGAGGATTCTCATCGTTGACAACGCGATGGACCTTCACGTTCCCATTCACATCGATTACCGCCTCAACCTCGACCGGCCGATCACTCCCGGCCAGTCGCAGCAGCTTTGACTCGGGCACCGACTCTCGATTCACGATCCGCATTCGCCAGCCCTCGCTGATCTGAGAATTGATCCTGTTGGGGCTTCGGCTCTCGACTGTTCAAGCGAGAGCCGAGGCCGAGGCTGTCTTACATCAGCCGCACTCGCTGAAGCCGCACACATGGCACTTCACGCACCCTTCCGCATACTCCAGCTGTGAGCCGCAGTCTGGGCACGTCCCCATGAAGCTCTCGCCGTTGTCATAGCGGCCCATCTGCTCCGGCTGCTCGCCACCCGCGCCCGGCATCGGACGCACCATCACAGGCTGCTTCGCCGCCGGCGGCTCGTCCGCGCTCGGCGCACCAGGCGCACGGAACTCGCTCGTCGTGAAGGCGTCCTGCTGCACGCCCTGCACGCGATCGCGCCACCAGTCATCCAGCGCAATGCCAATCGCGTCCGGCACAGACATCACCTTGTTCGGGCCCAGGCCAACCGCTCGATCGCTCGAGATGCCACGCAGCTGCTTGTGAATGCTCTGCAGCGGAATGCCCGAACGCAGTGCGAGGGAGATCAACCGGCCCATCGCCTCCGCGTCCGCCATCGCTGAACCACCCGCCTTGCCCAGCGTCACGAAGACCTCGAAGGGCTGGCCCTTGTCGTCCTCGTTGATGGTCACGAACATCACCCCCAGCGGCGTCTCCTTCTTGTACGTGGTGCCGCGCAACTTGTCGCTGCGCGCACGCTTCTGCCGGCGGTTGGTGTTCTCGGTCTCGACATCGATCACGCGCTGCTTGAGCAGCTCGATTTCCGCGTCGCGTTCGGCCAACGAACCGAGAAGCTCGGCCACCCGCTCCCTTTCGGCGCGTTCAACGTTCTGCGTGGTGCGTTCTGCGCCCTGCGTCGGTGCTCCATCGCGCTTCTTCGCGGCTTCAGCGGTCTGGCCGGTGGATAGCACCTGGTTGTCGCGGCTGCCGTCGCGGTACACGGTGACGCCCTTGCAGTTCAGCTCATACGCCAGCTCGTAGATCGCGCGCACATCCTCGACCGTCGCGGCGTGCGAGAAGTTCGTCGTCTTCGAGATGGCAGAGTCGCAGTTCTCCTGGAAGGCGGCCTGCATGCGGATGTGCCATTCAGGAGCGATCTCGTTCGCCGTGATGAACACGCGCTGCCACTTCTCCGGCACTTCGGGATGCTTCGCGGTGCCCGTCTTCGCGATGCGCTCCATCAGCTCTTCCGAGTACCAGCCCTCGTTCTTCGCGATCTGGACGAAGTCCTCGTTCACGTCCGGCATCATCACGCCCGCCTGGTTGCGCATGAACGCAACGGCAAAAAGCGGCTCCAGCCCCGACGAGCACCCCGCGATGATCGAGATCGTGCCGGTCGGTGCAACCGTCGTGACATTACAGTTTCTCAACATCTGCATCGGACGCACGCGCTTCCCTTCCGCGTCGCGCGCACAGGTCTCGTCCGGTCCCCAGATGCTCTGCGCCCACTCGGCGAACGGTCCGCGCTCCTTCGCCAGGCGCTCGCTCTCCTTCTTGCTCTCCTGGTCGACGAACCGCATGACTTTTCGACCAAACTCTACGCCTTCAGCTGTGTCGTAAGCAATGCCAAGCCGCACCAGCGCATCAGCGAAACCCATGACGCCGAGACCGATGCGACGGATACGCTTGGACAACGCATCGATCTCGGCGAGGGGATACTTGTTGACGTCGATGATGTTGTCGAGGAAGTGCGTCGTGAGCTGGATGTCGCGGCGGAACGCGTCCCAGTCAAGGTCCGTCGCGCCCTCGTTCACATAGTGGCCGACGTTGATCGAGCCGAGGTTGCAGACGTCGTACGCGAGCAGCGGCTGCTCGCCGCACGGGTTCGTCGCCTCGTACGCGCCGAGGTGCGGGACCGGGTTGTAGCGGTTGGCTTCGTCGACGTAGAAGACGCCCGGCTCGCCGGTGCGCCAGGCGCCGAGGATCATCTTGTCCCAGACCATCTGCGCGTCGAGCTGGCCGACGACTTTCTTGTTGGACGGGTCGATGAGGTCGTATGACGTCTTGTTCTTCAGGGCCGTCATGAACTTCTCGGTGACGGCGACGGAGATGTTGAAGTTCGTGATCTGCGTCAGGTCTTCCTTGCAGGTGATGAACTCCATGATGTCCGGGTGATCCACGCGCAGGATGCCCATATTGGCCCCGCGGCGCGTCCCCCCCTGCTTCACCGCGTCGGTGCTCGCGTCATAGAGTTTCATGAAGGACACGGGACCCGACGCGACGCCCGTTGTGCTGCGCACCATCGAGCCCTTGGGACGCAGCTGCGAGAAGCTGAACCCCGTGCCGCCGCCGCTCTGGTGGATGAGCGCCATGTGCGCGAGCGTGTCGTAGATGCCGTTCTTGCCGTTGCTCAGCGCGTCGTTCACCGGCAGCACGAAGCACGCGGACAGCTGGCCCAGGGGACGGCCGGCGTTCATGAGTGTGGGCGAGTTCGGGATGAACCGCCGCTGCGTCATGAGGAAATAGAATTCCTCGGCCACCGCATTCACCGCCCCCTCCGACGCGCCGTAGCGGCGATCCGCCTCGGCCACGACGGTGGACACGCGCCAGAAGAGATCCTCCGGCTGCTCCACCGCCTGCCCCTTCTCGTTCTTCACGAGATATCGCTTCTCCAGGACAGTGCGCGCGTTCTGGGTGAGCGTGACGGGGCCGGTCGGTGGATTCAGTGGGAGAGTCATGGCGGGAATTCCTCTGTTCTTTATGAAAGCAATGGTACTGGCGGACTGTCTGCTGGCGCGGCGACGTCGCCGAACTCTCTTCCTTATAGAGGGCTCTCGGCTCTCGGCCTTGAGCTCTCGGCCTCGGCTTTCAGCCTCGGCTTTCAGCCTCGGCTTTCAGCCTCGGCTTGACTGCCTTACTTCGATCATTTGGGACACTGTTGCACCCAAGCCACGCATGTCGGTGGGCGCGGATGATATCCGCACTCGTGAAACCACACAACACCCAACCTAAAGCGTTACGTTCGCGCGACTTGCGTTGCATACATCACGAACGTGCGCTAAGAACATCGTTATTTCGTCACTAAATGGTGCCCTTCTGCGACGAATTGACCACAAAGTGACGCAGCGCACAGAGCAAGGCGGACTGAAGCCGCAACTCAAATATAATCAACGTCTTACGCGGACGCGAGTTGTGTGCGGAAGGAAGCAAATGGAGATGCACACAGGCAATCCACACATGTGGACTCGTGTGGACTTGCTCGGTAACACAGGTCTTTCGGCCTCGGCTCGCGGCTGTTTTGTTGTCGTTATTGGGGATGGGTGGAGCGGCAGGGTACCCATCGCGCGATCGCTCCTCGCGCTGTTAGCGCTCGTCGCTCCCTTCGTCGGCAACCCGCGCAAAGATCAGCGCGGGTACCCGGCCTCCTCAGAGGCCGCGCTCCGGGCACCCCGCCGCTCCGCCCACCCGCCTCATCTCTAGCCGAAAGCCGAGGCCGAGAGTCGAGTGCCGTTGGTGCTTAGCTGCAGCGGACGAGCGCGGAAGGGCGGTGACTGTCCGGCGAGGACCCGTGGCGGAGTAGAGGCTCGCCTAGGCGGCCGTGCGCAAAGAAGCGGTGACTGTCCGGCGAGGACCCCGTGGCGGAGTAGACGCTCGGCTGGGCGGCCGTGCGCAAAGAAGCGATGACTGTCCGGCGAGGACCCGCGGATGGGTGAGGGCTCGGCTGGAGCGGAGTGTCTGCGACGGGATGCGGCGACAGCCGCACACCGGAGCAGCCAGCGAGGACCGGAGTCGAGCGCGGACTGAGCGACAGCGAAGGAGCGCGAGACGAGGAAACGCAGCGTACTCCGCGAAGTCGAGCCCTCACCCAGCCGCGCGGTCCTCGCCGGACAGTCACGCCCATACGAACGTACTCCGCGAAGTCGAGCCCTCACCCAGCCGCGCGGTCCTCGCCGGACAGTCACGCCCTTACGAACGTACTCCGCGAAGTCGAGCCCTCACCCAGCCGCGTGGTCCTCGCCGGACAGACACCGCTCTTCCCGAGCGTATTCCGCCGAGAGCCGAGAGCCCGCGACCCTACTGCAAGGCCACGCTGCGGATGACCCACGCGCCCAGTGCACCGAAGCCGTTGGCGATGTTCTGTCGCGGCGGCACCGGAAAGAAGTGGCTGCTCTCGCCGGTCATGATGTACGCATACGCGTCCAGGTTCATCGCGATGACCTGCAACCGCCATGGCCCGCCGGCGTTCTCGAAGTACCTGCGATCGACCGTGGCCGCGAGCGTGGTGTCCGTGGTGGATACGAACCAGCGGTCGTAGCACACGTTGTCCGGCGCGCAGGTGAACGACGGGTTCCCGCCCGCGGACGCCTGTCGTCCCGTGATGGAGACGAGATAGGCAAACGCGCCAGCGCTGGAGGTCCACGTCGCGCGCACGTTCACCGTGCCTGGCAGCGTTCCGGTTTTCTCATGATCCACAATGGTAAAGGCTCCCGGCACCGTGGTCGTCGCGGTGGCAGTGAGTCGGCCAAGGGAAGTCACCTCGAGCGCATACGTGGCGCCATTCGCCAGGCTGGCCGTGAGAGTCATGCAACGCGGATTGCCCGCGAGCGACCCGTAGCGGAAGTGGCATTCGTCCAGCTCGCGGTCCTGGCGCTCGGACGGAATCGATCCGCTGGCCGCTGTCCCGGTTCCAGATACCAGCGTCGCGGCTGCGCCGTTTAGCGTGTCGCCCCCGGTCGCCGGTTGCAGGAGGATCGGCTGCTGCTCGGCATCGGGGTCGAGAATGAGCATGACGCGAAGCTCGGGCACGCTCGGCACCGGGCGCGTCGCCAGCGGGTCGC
>Ga0196976_1000370_pt1 | contig 28962 bp, 22 predicted proteins | sample S3v_513CmetaG_FD_148644 | JGI IMG/M metagenome (GOLD analysis project Ga0196976, IMG submission 148644) | Soil microbial communities from Anza Borrego desert, Southern California, United States - S3+v_5-13C | ecosystem: Environmental > Terrestrial > Soil > Desert | place: USA: California... | reverse complement strand
CTTCCACCGATAACCGCACCCCGCCCGAGACCGCTGCCGAAGACGCCTCGGGCGGCGAGCGCATCGCCAAGCGGCTGGCGCGCGCGGGCCTGTGCTCGCGCCGCGACGCCGAGCGCTGGATCGCCGACGGCCGCGTCGAGGTCAACGGCCGCACGCTGAACAGTCCTGCCTTCGTGGTGCGATCAGGCGACGTCGTGATCGTCGACGGCAAGCTGGTGCCGGAACCCGAACCGGCGCGCCTGTGGCGCTACCACAAGCCGGCCGGGCTGGTCACCACCGCCCGCGACGAGAAGGGCCGCACCACCGTTTTCGAGAAGCTGCCACCGGAGATGCCGCGCGTCGTCTCGGTCGGCCGCCTGGACCTGACCACCGAGGGGCTGCTGCTGCTCACCAACGACGGCGAGCTGGCGCGCTTCCTGGAGCTGCCCTCCACCGGCTGGACGCGCCGCTACCGCGTGCGCGTGCATGGCGCCGTGGACGAGAAGCGCCTCGCCGGCCTCGCCAAGGGCCTGACCATCGAGGGCGTGCAGTACGGCCCCATCGAGGCGACGCTGGACCGCGTGCAGGGCTCCAACGCCTGGCTGACGGTCGGCATCAAGGAAGGCAAGAACCGCGAGATCCGCAAGGTGATGGAAAGCCTGGGCCTCGTGGTCAACCGGCTGATCCGCACCGCCTACGGCCCCTTCCAGCTGGGTAAGCTGCCGGAAGGCGAGGTGGAGGAGGTGCCGCGGCGCGTGGTCAAGGACCAGCTCGCCCGCTTCTTCTCCGGCCGCGACGGCGAGGTGGCGGATACCGCCGTCCCCGTCGGCACCGCCAAGGCCGCGCCGAAGGCGGCCTTCCGCGGCGGTGGCAAGGGCGGCGGCAAGCCGGAAGCGAAGCCGGCCAACTCGCCGCTGCGTGCATCGACCAAGCCGAAGCCGGCCGCCAGGGCGGAACGTTCCGAGTCCGGCGAGGCGCCGGCCGAGCGCCCCTTCGCCGAAGGCAGGCCGCAGCGCGGCAAGCCGGCTGGCGCGAGGCCCGGCGAAGGCCGGCCGGCGCGCCGGGCGCACGCCGAGGCACCGGCCGAACGGACGCCGGACCGGGTCGGCGACGACAAGCCGCGCGGCGGCAAGCGGCCGGGCGGGGCATCGGCGGGTGCCGGAAAGCCGGCGCGCCGGGTGGCCGAGGCGCCCTCCACCGATTGGTCGCCCATGGGCAAGCCGCGTGCCGGCAAACCGGGCGCTGCGAAGCCGGCCGATGTGAGACCGGTTGGTGCGAAGCCAGGCGGTGCGAAATCGGCCGGCGCAAAGCCGGGAGCCGGCAAGCCGGCCCGCCGGGCGGCGGGCGAGGGGAGCGCCGACTGGTCCCTCGTCGATGAACCGCGTGGTGGAAAGCCCGCCGGCGCCAAGCCGGGTGCCGGAAAGCCGCCGCGCCGCGCCGCCGGTGAAGCGCCTGCCGGCAAGCCGGCCGGCGGGAACCGCGGGCCACGGCCGGGTGCGGGCGCGGCGGGGAAACCCGGCGGCCCGCCGAAGCCGGGCGGCCCGTCCAAACCGACCGCGTCCAAACCGACCCCGTCCAAACCGACCTCCAGGAACGGCGGCCGTGCGGATCGTCGGCGGTAGCCACCGCGGACGCCGGCTGGCGGCGCCGGCCGGCCGCGACGTCCGCCCGACCACCGACCGCACGCGCGAGGCCATCTTCAACATCCTGGCGCATTCCGGCTGGGGGCCCGACGGCGGCTCCCCGGTGGACGGCGCCGTGGTGCTCGACGGCTTCTGCGGCACCGGGGCGCTGGGGCTGGAGGCGCTGTCGCGCGGTGCGGCGCGGGCCACTTTCCTGGACCTCGCCCGCGGTTCGCTGGACACCGTGCGCGCCAACATCGCCGAGCTGAAGGAGGAGGGGCGGACCGTCGTGCTGCGCGCCGACGCCACCAAGCCGCCGAAGGCGCGCGACGCCGCGACGCTGGTGTTCCTCGATCCGCCCTACGCCCAGGATCTGGCGCCCAAGGCGCTGACGGCCCTGGCCGCCGCCGGCTGGCTGGCGCCGGGCGCCACGGTGGTGGTGGAGGAGGCGGCCGACACCCCGGTGCCCCTGCCGCCCGGCTTCGAGGCGCTGGACGAGCGCCGCTACGGCGACACCAAGGTGCTGTTCCTGGGGTATCGGGCGGGGTGAAGGCACGCTGCCGTTGGGTTTTCGCTGGCGCTCAACCCAACCTGCGACGCCGCCGTAGGTTGGGTTGAGGCATCAGCCGCAAAACCCAACGTCTACGCCGCCAGCCGGTTCGACTGCCGGATCTCGTTGAGGAAGTCCTCCACATGGTGTTCCAGCGCCTCGGACTGGCGGACCAGCTCCTCCGCCGCCTGGGCGACGGAGAGGGAGGCGTCCAGCGTGCCGTTGGCCGCCACCGACACGTCGTTGATGTGCAGGTTGATCTCGTCGGTGCCGTGCGCCGCCTGCGCCACGTTGCGGCTGATCTCCGAAATGGCCGCGTGCTGCTGGTGGATGGCCGAGGCGATGGAGGCGGAGGCCTGATGCACCTCCGCCACCGTGCGGACGATCTCGGCGATGGCGCCCACCGCCTGTTCCGTCTCGGTCTGCACCACCGACACCTGGGCGGCGATCTCGTCGGTCGACTGGGCGGTCTGGTTGGACAGGCCCTTCACCTCGTGCGCCACCACGGCGAATCCCTTGCCGGCGTCGCCGGCCCGCGCCGCTTCGATGGTGGCGTTCAGCGCCAGCAGGTTGGTCTGGCTGGCGATGGCGCGGATCAGGTCGACCACCTCGTCGATGCGGCCGGCGGCCTCGGCCAGCCCGCGAACGACCTGCCGGCTCTTCTCCGCCTGCTCGGCGGCGGCCTTGGCGACCTCGGAGGCGCGCTCGACCTGACGGCCGATCTCGTGGCTGGTGGCGTTCAGCTCCTCGGTGGCGGCGGCCACGGTCTGTACGTTGGACGACGCCTGCTGGGTGGCGGCGGCCACGGCGGTGCTCTGGGCGCTGGTCTGTTCGGCGTTGGCGGACATGGTGCCGGCGGCCCCGTGCAGCCGGTCGATCACCTGGGAGATGGAGGTGATCATGCCCTTGACGCGCACCTCCATGGAATCGGCCATGGCCAGCATGGCGCGCTTGCGCTCGTCGATGGCGCGGCGCTCGTGCTCCTCCTGCTCGCGGCGCAGGCTCTCCAGGCGGACGACGTTCTCCTTGAAGACCTGGACGGTGCGCGCCATGTCGCCGATCTCGTCGGCGCGGCCGGTGGCCGGCACCTCGACGGTGGTCTCGCCCTGCGACAGGCGCAGCATGGCCGCGCGCATGGCGGCGATCGGCCGGGTGATCGACCGGCTCATGGCCCAGGCGGCGACCAGCACGGCCAGCAGGACCACGGCGAAGATGCCGGCCTGCTGCATCACCTTCTCGTGGAAGACGGCGTCCACGTCGTCCACGTAGATTCCGGTGCCGACCACCCAGTCCCAGCCGGGGATGCGCATGACGTAGGAGATCTTCGGCACCGGCTGGCCGCCCTGCACCTTGGGCCAGCTGTACGGCACGAAGCCGGCGCCGTCGCGCCGCGCGGCCTCGATGAAGCGTTCGAAGATCGCCACGCCGTTCGGATCGCGGATGCTCATCAGGCTCTGCCCGACGCGGTCCTTCAGCGTCGTCGGGTGCATCAGCAGGATGCCCTGCAGGTCGTTCACCCAGAAGTAGTTGCCGCCCTCGTAGCGCATCAGGGCGATGGCCTCCAGCGCGGCGCGCTTGGCCTCGGCCTCCGGCATGGTGCCCTTGGCGGCGCGGTCGGCGTAGGCCAGCGCCAGGCTCGCCGCCGCGTCCACCAGATCGCGCGTCTTCATCTGGCGGTCGTGCATGAGTTCGGCGCGCAGGCTCGTCAGCGCCACCGCGCCGATCGCCAGCATGCCCACCAGCGCCACAGAGGCCATGGCCGTCAACCGGCCGCGCAGCTTCAAAGCAAAGACCATCGACCTTCGTACGCGGCCCTTCGTGCGGCCGTGCCGGGCCGCCACCGGGCTCGCCCCCTCCTGCGAAGCGCCCGACGGCCAGACGACCGTCTGGCGGGGCAGGTGGTTACGACACTAGACAAAATACCCAGCCGCAACATAGGGTTACAGGATTGCAATGTAAATACTCCTTTCGGCAACCCGCCGCCGACGAAGGGATAGAGGGCCAATCCTTCTGCGCGGCGCCAAGTCCGCGCTTTGTTACAGGCCTGAAAAACTGTGGAGAGCCTACTGGGGTATGCTGCAGCTTGAGCAGCAGCAGGAGGGTCCGATGCGGATCGGCACGCCTTTCGGAGCTGCCCTGCGGCGTGACCGCCACCGGCTGCTGGCGGCCTGCCGCGGGGCACTGACGTACACCAGCTACGAGACGTTCCGCCCTCTGCTCGACGCGGTCGGCGGCCACCGCAACGGCGAGGTGGTGCTCGACTTCGGCGGGCTCGACTTCCTGGATTCCAACGGGCTGGGCATGCTGCTGGTGCTGAAGGACAGGGCGCGCGAGCGCGGCAGCCGCCTGCGCCTCGTCAACGTGCCGCCGCGCGTCGAACAGGTGCTGAGCACCACCGGCATGCGGCAGATGCTGGAGGGGTGACGGCGATCACCGCCGGCCAAACAGCTTCTCGATGTCCGCCAGCTTCAGCTCCACATAGGTGGGCCGGCCGTGGTTGCACTGGCCGGAATGCGGCGTCGCCTCCATCTGGCGCAGCAGGGCGTTCATCTCCTCCACCGTCAGGGTGCGGCCGGCGCGGACGGAGCCGTGGCAGGCCATGGTGGCGCACACCTCCTCCAGCCGCTCCTTCAGCGACAGCGCGTCGCCCAGTTCGGCCAGTTCCTCGGCCAGGTCCTTGACCAGCCCCTTCACGTCGGCCTGGCCCAGCAGGGCCGGCACCTCGCGCACCATGACGCAGCCGGGGCCGAACGGCTCGATCACCAGCCCCAGTTCGGCCAGCTCGGCGGCGCGCGCCGCCAGGCGGTTGGCCGAGGGCTCGTCCAGTTCGATCACCTCGGGGATCAGCAGACCCTGGCGCCGGACGCCGCCGTTCACCATGGCGTCCTTCATGCGTTCGTAGACGAGGCGCTCGTGCGCCGCGTGCTGGTCGACGATGACGATGCCCTGGCCGGTCTGCGCCACGATGTAGGTGTTGTGCACCTGCGCGCGGGCGGCGCCCAGCGGGTGCTGGTCCAGCGGCGGCGCCTCCGCCACCGGCGGCGCGTACTCCGGCGGCCGCGCGGCGGGCGTGGCGGCAAGGCCGGACAGCGGCGCCTGGAACGCGACGGAGCGCTCGGCCAGCCCGCGCGACACCGGCGGATCCGGCGTGTAGCCGCCGCTCCAATGATTGCCGCCCCCGCCATACGACGGCTGGGGCGAGCGATAGGGCAGGGGGGCGGTGCCCTCCGGCCGCCCCTCCGGCCGCCCCTCTGGCCTAAGGGCGCCCAGCGTGGCGACGCCGACGGTGGTGGAGGCGCGGTGCCCGGCCTCGGCCAGCGCGTGTTTGAGGGCGCCGACGATCAGCCCGCGCACCAGCCCCTGGTCGCGGAAGCGCACCTCGGCCTTGGCCGGGTGCACGTTGACGTCCACCTCCTGCGGGTCGAGGTCGAGGAACAGCGCCAGCATCGGGTGGCGGTCGCGGGGCAGGAAGTCGGCGTAGGCGCCGCGCACGGCACCCACCATCAGCTTGTCGCGCACCGGGCGGCCGTTGACGAACAGGTGCTGGTTGCGCGCCGTGGGCCGGTGCAGCGTCGGCAGGCCGATCCAGCCGGCCAGCCGCACGCCCTCGCGCGTGGCGTCCACCGGCACGGCGTTGTCCTGGAAGTCGCGGCCCATCAGCGCGCCCAGGCGCGTCAGCCGCGCGTCGCCCAGTTCCCCTTGCGCCGCCGACAGGCGCAACGCCGACCGCCCGTCGTCGGACAGGGTGAAGGCGACGCCGGGGTGCGCCATGGCGAGGCGCTCGATGCAGTCGGCGATGTGGTCGAACTCGGTGCGGGCGGCCTTCAGGAACTTGAGCCGCGCCGGAACGGCGGCGAACAGGTCGCGCACCTCGACCCGCGTGCCCTGCTGCAGCGCGGCGGGCTGCGGCCGGCCCTTGGCCCCGGCGTCGACGGTAATGGCCCAGGCGCTGTCCGCACCGCGCGGGCGGCTGGTGATGGTCAGTTTGCTGACGGCGCCGATGGAGGGCAGCGCCTCGCCCCGAAAGCCCAGCGTGCGGATGTCCAGCAGATCGTCCGAGGAGAGCTTGGACGTGGCGTGCCGCTCGACCGCCAACTCCAGCTCGTCCGGCGTCATGCCGCAGCCGTCGTCGGTGATGGAGATCAGCGACTTGCCGCCGTCGCGCACCACCACGTCGACGCGCGTGGCGCCCGCGTCGATGGCGTTCTCCGCCAGTTCCTTCACGGCGGCGGCAGGGCGCTCCACCACCTCGCCGGCGGCGATGCGGTTGACCAGGGTCTCGGGCAAAAGGCGAATGGGCATGCGCGAAATATAGTGGGTGGCGCGGGGGAATGCCACAACGGCGGGGGCGCAGGGCAACGAACTCAGGTTAATTTCTGCGAACGGATGCCGGACAAATCCGGCCGCGCTCACGTTGGGACGTCAACCGCCAAAAGTGGCCTAGACGGAATTCGCTTCCTGCTGCCCGTCGCTGGTGTGGCGCGTTAACCTGAGTTCGTTGCCCGGCGGCGGGATGGGGGTGGTGGGGGCGTTGGCTATGCGGCAGGGGCGGTCGCTCGTGCCTGCAATCCAGAATAATTGAATTTTATCCCTCAATGTAGGGGATATTTGCTCGGCCGCAGGTTGACGAATGCTGGCTAAAAGCGGTAAAGCCGTTTTTCAATAAGGTTCGAAATAATGCCAATCGATGGTCGGCTGGCAGTTGCTTTGTGAATGGAGATTCAACGTGGCGGCGAGCTTCGAGGGCGGCATTGAGGATCTAAAAGACAAAGTTGCAAGCGCTGCCATTGTCGGTGAATGGTCGGACGATAATCAAGGTAAATACAGCTTCCGATCCAAGAAAGGAGGGGTTTTGAACTTCTGGCCCTCCAAGGGAACGCTTCAATTTCAGGGAAAGCCAGAGCCAAAGGCTGAATTGGAGGCAATTTTTTCAGTCTGCGAATCCAATGGTCTTCGTCCGATAGCTAACAACAGCGTCCTGCAAAAAGTGGCTGATCAGAAGACAAGAATATTCGTGGTTCATGGGCATGACCATGCGGCGCTGGAGCAGCTTGAACTTGTGTTGCGTCGCTTGAATCTTGACCCATACATTCTTCAGAACAATGATGGCGGAAGCAAAACAATCATTGAAGCGCTTGAGCAGCAGATTTACCGAGAAGCATCCTTCGGTATTGTACTGATGACGCCAGATGATTATGGGTACTCCAAAATTAAGGGAGAAGAAGACCGGCAGCCCAGAGCGCGCCAAAATGTTGTTTTGGAAATGGGTATGGTGCTCGCGTCGCTTGGGCGAGACAGGATGGTTATTCTAAAAAAGGGAGCGCTCGAAATCCCAAGTGATATTGATGGTGTTCTGCGCCTTGAATTCAATGATCATGTCAAAGAAGTTGGGGTAAGGCTGGCCACGCGCATGAAAAATGCTGGAATAGAAATTGATGATACTCTTATTCACCGGGTTGGTATGTAAGCTGCGCCTTTTCTTTCGTTACTCAGAATCCGTCCCGGATACGCCATGCCTGAGTCGCGGAGACGTAGCGATGTCCGCTTCTGGCCGATAGTAGGCGTCCAATCCTACCTACCACCCGTCCCACCCCCACAAATGGGGAACGGGGGCCTTTCGGCCCCCGTTCGCGGTGTCACGTTCCGGAGGATCACTCCGCCAGTTCGTGCACCATCTCGTCCTCGTCGTCGCCGGCGCGGCGCTTCGGCCGGTGGCCCTCGACGTATTCGAACGCCAGTTTCTCGTCCTTCACCGTGACCTTCACCAGGCCGCCCTTGGCGAGCTTGCCGAACAGCACCTCTTCCGCCAGCGGCTTCTTGATGTGCTCCTGGATGACACGGCCCAGCGGACGCGCACCGTAGAGCGGGTCGTAGCCCTTCTTGCCCAGCCACTCGCGCGCCGCGTCGGTCAACTCGATCGTCACGCCGCGGTCTTCCAACTGGGCCTCCAGCTGCATGACGAACTTGTCGACCACGCGGTGGATGACGTCCGGCGTCAGCGCCGCGAACGGGATGATCGAGTCGAGGCGGTTGCGGAACTCCGGCGTGAACAGCTTCTCCACCGCTTCCATGTCCTCGCCCACGCGGCGTTCGCGTTCGAAGCCGATGGCGGGCTTCGCCATGTCGGCCGCACCGGCGTTCGACGTCATGATCAGGATCACGTTGCGGAAGTCGACCATCTTGCCGTTGTGGTCGGTCAGCTTCCCGTGGTCCATGATCTGGAGCAGGATGTTGAAGAGGTCCGGATGGGCCTTCTCGATCTCGTCCAGCAGCAGCACGCAGTGCGGATGCTGGTCGATGGCGTCGGTCAGCAGGCCGCCCTGGTCGAAGCCGACGTAGCCCGGAGGGGCGCCGATCAGCCGCGACACGGTGTGCCGCTCCATGTACTCCGACATGTCGAAGCGGGTCAGCTCGATGCCCAGCGTGTGGGCGAGCTGGCGGGCCACCTCGGTCTTGCCGACACCGGTCGGGCCGGTGAACAGGTAGTTGCCGATGGGCTTCTCCGGCTCGCGCAGGCCGGCCCGCGCCAGCTTGATCGCCGAGACCAGCGCGTCGATGGCCTTGTTCTGGCCGAAGACCATGGTCTTCAGGTCGCGTTCCAGGTTCTGGAGCACTTCCTTGTCGTCGCGGCTGACCGACTTCGGCGGGATGCGGGCGATCTTGGCGACCACCGCCTCCACGTCCTTCACGCCGATCTTCTTCTTGCGCTTGTTCTCCGGCAGCAGCATCTGCGCGGCACCGACCTCGTCGATGATGTCGATGGCCTTGTCCGGCAGCTTGCGGTCGCCGATGTACTTGGCCGACAGCTCCACCGCCGAGCGCACGGCGTCGTTGGTGTAGCTGACCCGGTGGTGCTTCTCGTAGTACGGCTTGATCCCCTGGAGGATCTTGATCGCGTCCTCGATCGACGGCTCGTTCACGTCGATCTTCTGGAAGCGCCGGACCAGCGCGCGGTCCTTCTCGAAGTAGTTGCGGTACTCCTTGTACGTCGTGGAGCCCACGCAGCGCAGCGTGCCCGAGGCAAGCGCCGGCTTCAGCAGGTTCGACGCGTCCATGGCCCCGCCCGAGGTGGCGCCCGCACCGATGACCGTGTGGATCTCGTCGATGAACAGGATGGCGCCGTCCAGCGCCTCCAGTTCCGAGATCACGGCCTTCAGGCGTTCCTCGAAGTCGCCGCGATAGCGGGTGCCCGCCAGCAGCGAGCCCATGTCGAGCGCGTAGATGGTCGCGCCCTTCAGGACCTCCGGCACCTCGCCGTGGACGATGCGGCGTGCCAGCCCCTCGGCGATGGCGGTCTTGCCGACACCGGGGTCGCCGACGTACAGCGGGTTGTTCTTCGACCGCCGGCACAGGATCTGGATGGTCCGTTCGACCTCCTGCTCCCGTCCGATCAGCGGGTCGATCTTACCGCTGGCCGCTTTCTTGTTCAGATTGACGCAATAGGCCTCAAGGGCCTCGCTGCCTTTCTTCACGACTTTCTCCGCCGCCGCGTCCTCGTCGGCCCCGGTGACCCGCTTGGTGTCCGAGCGGCCCGGAGCCTTCGCGATACCGTGAGAGATGTAGTTCACCGCGTCGAACCGGGTCATCTCCTGCTCCTGCAGGAAATAGACCGCGTGGCTCTCGCGTTCAGAGAACAAGGCGACAAGCACGTTTGCTCCCGTCACCTCCTCTCGTCCCGACGACTGAACGTGGATCGCCGCTCGCTGCAGGACCCGCTGGAACCCAGCCGTAGGCTTGGCATCATCGGGCCTGTTCGTGATCAGGTTCGCAAGTTCGTTGTCGAGGTAATCCGACAGTTCCGCCCGCAGTCGGTCCAGATCGACGCCGCACGCGCGCAGCACGGCCATGGCGTCGGAGTCCTCCGTCAACGCGAGCAGGAGATGTTCCAGCGTCGCGTATTCGTGCCGGCGCTCGTTGGCGTAAGCAAGGGCGCGGTGCAGCGTCTGTTCCAGGTTACGCGACAGCATGTGTCGATCTAATCCTTTTCTAGCGTACATTGCAGGGGGTGCTGGTGCTGGCGTGCAAAGTCCATCACCTGGGTCACCTTGGTCTCCGCGACTTCGTAGGTGAACACGCCACAGACACCCACCCCTCTGCGGTGAACGTGCAGCATGATCCGCGTCGCTTCCTCGCGCGATTTGCTAAAAAAGCGTTCGAGTACATGAACGACGAACTCCATAGGTGTGTAGTCGTCGTTCAACATCAAGACCTTATACATGGAGGGCTTCTTGGTCTTGGGCTTGGCCTTTACGACCACGCCCGTGGCAATGCCCTCATCCCCTTTTTTGTCCGAATCGGCCATGGGCTCAACAGGTGGTCATCGCGATGTACATCCCCGCACAATGATATGAGAACTCATGGCGCCGTTGGAAGGGCTCGTTTGCGACCGCTCCCCATTTGGGAGAGACCCTCCCGGTACGGACCGCACCCCTCTACCTCGAAATAGAGGCCAAATCGCGGAAGGCAATGCCGGATCAACAGGTCGCCGCGCCAAAGGATCCGGCCATTGCCGCCGCCCTGGGGCCGTCCTGCGGCGATGTGCCGCCCGAGGACAAAAAATGGGCAGTCCACGCGGATTACCTCTGTGACAAAGCTGTGCGGCCGAAAACCGGGCTCTTGAGAGAAATCAGCGCAAAAGAAAAGAGCCCGGCAGCCGAAGCCGCCGGGCCCTCCCGTGCGTCCGTCGGGGATGGCCCCCGCAGGCCATATCCGATCAGGTTTGGGTCCGATCAGGCGGCGATCGGCTTGGCGAAGGTGTTCACCGTGGCGTTGACGCGGGCGCTGAGCGGGGCGATCGCGTCGCTGGTGACCTTGACCGACAACTCCTGCAGCTTGGTCGTCTCGGCGACCAGCGCGTCGAAGCTCTGCTTGACGAAGGCGTTCTGGAAATCGATCAGCTCGCGCACCGACTTGATGCCCATCAGCGCCTTGCCGGCGGCGACGTTCTTCTCCAGCGAGGCCTGGGTGAAGGCGGCGACCTGCTTGCCGGCCTCCTCGGCGCCCTTGGCGACGATGGTGCCGGACTGGACGACGGCGTCGACGTTCAGCTTCGACAGGGCGGCGAGGTCGTCGTAGCTCTTCAGAAGCTGGGCCTGGGCCTTCTCCAGCTGCTCCTGCTGGGCCTTCACCAGGCCTTCCAGGTTCTGCTTGGCCTGGGCGACGGCGTCTTCGATGGTCTTGGTGGCAGCGGTGATCTTGGTGATGGGCATGTCGTTCCCCGTGGTCATAAGGTCCAACCGCGCCGACCCCGTTGGTGGCAACCGGCCGCGGGCAGTCTGTTGCACCGGCCCCGCCGTCGCGGGACCTACACCTTGCGCTGCATATGCTTTTGTGCATCGCAACATGCCCTTACTATAGGCACGCATACGACCGAGTCAACGGGAACTTTGTGCGCCGCACAATCGCGCGCCGCGCGCAGCCGGTGCCGGGGGCATCCGGATAAGATGGTGACGAAACGACGACGGCCCGGCGGTCGCGGGACCGCCGGGCCGTGTGACGGCGCGGGAAAGCGCGGGTGGCCTGGATCAGGCGGCCAGCGGCTTCGACAGCGTCGCGACCGCCGCGTTCAGGCGGGCGGTCAGCGGCGCCAGCGCCTCGTTGGCGACCTTCACCGACAGCTCCTGGATCTTCGTGGCCTCGCTGACGAAGGCGTCGAAGTTCTGCTTGGCCAGGGTGTTCTGCAGGTCCACCGCCTCGTTGATCGACTTCACCGACATCAGCGCCTTGCCGGCGGCGACGTTCTTCTCGAACGAGGACTGGGCGAAGGCGGCCACTTCCTTGCCGATCACCTCGGCGCCCTTGGCGACGATGGTGCTCGACTGGACCAGCGCGTCGACGTTCTCCTTGGAGAAGGCGGCGAGGTCCTCATAGCCCTTCAGCAGCTGGGCCGAGGCCTTCTCGACCTGCTCCTTGGTGGTGGCGAAGGTCTGCTCGAACTGCGCCTTGGCCTGCTCCTGCTGGGCCTTGATGATGCTCTCGAACTGCTCCTTCGCCTGGCCGGCGAAATCCTCGATCAGCTTGGGGGCCGGCTTGGTCTTCAGGGTGGTGGTGGCGGTCATGTGCGTCGTCCTTCCTTGACTCGATCCGTGACTCGATCCGCATCGGACCTCTTGGAGCGAGCGTCGACGCGGCCAGCGGTGCCTGAGCATTATGCTGCAATGCAGCATTGACCAAATTATGGGCGGTTGAACGAAGGAGTCAACGCGATTCTTGTGCACTGCACAAAAGTCGGAGGCGTATCCGGCGAAGGTCGTAACCCTTTCGCGTGTATTCGGATGCCTGCTTAACCGAAGCTTTACCGGCCGCGTGCCCAATCCTAGCGCAGCGGCACCGGCCGTGCGCGTGCCGGATGCACGGGCGTGCCGCGGCCGAATGTCGCGCATACGAACAATCGCTTATTCGCATCCGGAATGCCCCGTCCATGACCTATTGCCTCGGCATCAAGACCCGCGACGGCCTGATCGGCCTGTCGGACGGGCGCATCACCAGCGGTTCGCAGCTCTCCTCGGCGCGCAAGGTCACGATGATGGGCAGCGGCGGCGACCGCTTCTTCATCCTGAATTCCGGCCTGCGCAGCGTGCGCGACAAGACGCTGGCCTACCTGCGCCGCGACATGGGCAAGACCCGCAGCGAGAGCTACGCGACGATGCTCGACGCGGTGACCGCCTTCACCCGCTGCCTGCGCCAGGTGGCGGCCGAGGACCGGGAAGCGCTGGAGGCGTCGCGGCTGCACTTCAACCTGCACGCCATCATCGGCGGCCAGCTGGCCGAGGACCGCGAGCCGTACATGTTCCTGGTCTATCCGGAGGGGAACTGGATCGAGGTGGACGAGCGCACGCCCTACCTCTCCATCGGCGCCACCGCCTACGGCAAGCCGATCCTGGACCGCGCGCTGATGTACGACACCGACATGGCGACGGCGCTGAAGATCGCCTACCTGTCCTTCGATTCGACGCGCGTGTCCTCCAACGACGTCGGCTATCCCGTCGACATGGTGTCGTACCACGCGGCGGCCCGCACGTGGCGCCAGGCCAACTTCGACTACGACAATCTGGTCGAGCAACGGATGTGGTGGAACCGCAACATCACCGAACTGGCCCGGCGCATGCCGAACGGCCCCTGGGTCGACGCGCTGGTGCCCGAGGCGCTGCGCCTCAGGGAGGAGCCGGCGTAAGGCCGGCCGCTTAGGGAGGGGCCGGCGTAAGGCCGGCCAGGGACCATGGGCCGAACAGGTGCGTCGGCCCGACCAGCCTGTCGGCGTTCACCTCCACCTCGAAATGCACGCCGTCGTCGCGCTCGCGCGGGACGGGCGGGGTGGCCGGCGCGTCGCCGGGCGCCGGCAACGCGGGGAAGGCGGCGCCGGTGCCGTCGGCGTCCCGCAGCGGCTCGACGAAGCGGATGTCGGCGTAACGGTCGGAGGGGTAGGGGTAGGCGGTGAAGAACCAGCGCCCGCCCCGGCAGCCGCTGGCCAGCCAGTAGATGCCGTTGGACGGCAGCCGCAGCCCACCCGGCATCGGGTCGAAGGCGCCGCTGGCGTCCAGGCGCATGACGAAGCGGGCGAACTGCTCGGCCGTCAGCCGCGTCTTGGCGGAGCGGCCGCGCCCGTTGCCCAGCGGGTCGCTCAGGTCGACGCGCGCGATGTCGGTCGCCTCGATCACGTGCGCTTCCAGCGTGGCGCCGCCGTTCCCCTGATCCCCGGTCACGTCGTAGGTGCGGACGTGCCGGTTGTAGTCGGCGTTGAACACCATCCGGTAGCGGTCCGGCCCGCCCGCGCGGCACGCCGGCCGCAGATCCTCGCCGTTCAGGTAGCTCAGCCAGACGAACTTGCGGGCGATGGGGTTGCTCTCCGGCCCCTGCGAGGCGCAGCCGGCGGCGGCCAGCAGGATCAGGCCGGCGAGGAGGCCTGGAACGGGAAGGCGCGCGTGGGGCTGGATCATGCGGTTCATCCCGTCTGGATCATGCGGATCATATAGCACGTCCGTGGTCGCCGGGGAGAGCGGGCCGGGCGCGCCGATCGGTGCAAGGGGTCTAAATCCAAACGTCAGACTACCCCTTTTGCGCGGCCGCGCGAACCGCTTCCCGAAGCGAGAAATTAACGAATTCGCGCTAGACATTGATTCAGCACAAATTTACCATTGTGCCTGCGGGGCAAGAGAAAGCTTTTTTGGGGGCATCATGTTCGTGACGCAGCGCGCCGCTCACACCGGAGCCGCGCAGTTCGCCGACCGCGTGCAGCGGCCAGTGGGCCGGGGCTGGTTGGGCGCGGCGGCGATGCTCGCCGCACTGGCGATGACGTGGAGCGCGCCGGCGCTGGCCGTGAAGTACGAGGCTATCGTCATCGACGCGCGCACGGGCCAAGTGTTGCACGAGGAGAACGCGGACGCGATCACGCATCCGGCGTCGCTCACCAAGATGATGACCCTGTACCTCACCTTCGACGCGCTGGACGCCGGCAAGCTGTCGCTGGACCAGGCGCTGCCGGTGTCGGAGCACGCCCAGGCGCAGTCGCCCACCAAGCTGGGCCTGCGCGCCGGCTCGACCATCAAGGTGGAGACGGCGATCCTCGGCCTCGTCACCAAGTCGGCCAACGACGCCTCGGTGGTGCTGGCGGAGGCGATCGGCGGTTCCCACTCGCGCTTCGCCGAGATCATGACGCGCAAGGCGCGCGAGCTGGGCATGAAGCACACCGTCTTCCGCAACGCCAACGGCCTGCCGGACGACGAACAGGTGACCACCGCCCGCGACTTCGCCATGCTGTCGCGCGCGCTGCTGACCGACCACCCCAAGTACTACCCGTATTTCAGCCGCCGCAACTTCATGTACGGCGGCCACAGCGTGCACAACCACAACCGCCTGATGTCGCGCTACGACGGCATGGACGGCATCAAGACCGGCTACATCCGCGCCTCCGGCTTCAACCTCGCGGCCTCGGCCGTGCGCGACGGCCGGCGCCTGATCGCCGTGGTGATGGGCGGCAAGTCGGCGGTGTCGCGCGACAACCGCATGGCGGCCCTGCTGGACGAGGCCTTCGCCAAGGCGCGGCGCAACGGCCCCAAGGTCGATCCCAAGGACCAGGACGCGCCCGTCGTGGCCGCCGCCGATCCCGAGGACGACGCCAAGCCCGCGCCGGCGACCGCCCAGGCCAGGCCGGTGCCGGCCGCCGCGGCGTTCCCGGCCAAGGCGAAGCCCGGCAACGCCAAGCTGGCCAGCCCGGCGAAGCCGCAGTCCATCGCCCAACTGGCCGCCGCCGCGGCGCCGGAGCCGCCGGTGCGCAAGGGCACCTGGGGCGTCCAGGTCGGCGCCTTCAACTCCCGCGCCGCCGGCCAGAAGGCGCTGGCGACCGCCACCAAGCAGCTGCCGCGCGCGTTCGCCGACGCCAAGGCCGGCATCGTCGAGGTCGCCACCAAGAAGGGCAAGGTCTACCGCGCCCGCCTGATGGGCCTGGACGAGAAGTCGGCGCGCGCCGCCTGCGCCGAGCTGGAGCGTTCCGGCCACCGCTGCGCCGCCGTCGGCCCCGGCAACGGCGCCTGATCCGGACACCCGTTCCGGAACACCGGTTCCGGACGCCCGATCCGCACCGGGCGGTCCCCGCTCACCCCACCGCCGCGCCGGCCTCCCTGAGGCCGGCGCGTTGCGTTTCCAGGACCGTCCGTGCCGGCTTCCGCGCCGCCTCCACGGCGGCGAGCGGCGCCGTCATGTCGCCGGCACCGCCTTCCGCCGCCACCTCCAGCGCCTGCGCCGCGCGGCGCAGGGCGAGGCAGCCGTAGACGCCGGCCACGCCGGCGATGCGGTGCGCCGTCGCCGCCACCGCCGCCCGGTCGCCCCGCCGCCCCGCCTCGGCGAGCGTGGCGTGGTGCTCGTCCAGCGCGGCCAGCGCGCTGCCGATGAGCTGCGCCACCCGATCCGCCGGCAGCGCCTCGCGCATCTGGCGCAGCGGCGCGTCGCTGAAATCCTCGCCGTCCGCCGGTGGCGGCGGGGGCTCCCCGGCGGTGCCACCGGTGGCGAACAGGCGCTCCAGCAACGGCCGCAGCGTGTCGGGCTGCAACGGCTTCGGCAGAACCGCGTCGGCGCCGGCGGCGCGGCAGCGCTCGGCGTCCTGCGGGATGGCGCTGGCGGTCAGCATGGCGATGCGCACGCCGGCCCTGGCCGGATCGGCCAGGGCGCGGATGCGCCGCACCGCCTCGATCCCGTCCATCTCCGGCATGCGCAGGTCCATCAGCACGAGGTCGACGTCCTGCCCCGCCACCGCCTCCACCGCCAGCCGGCCGTTGCCGACCACGGTGACGGCGTGCCCCTCGCGCCGCAGCAGGGCGGCGCACACCATCTGGTTCACCGGCTCGTCGTCGGCCAGCAGCACCCGCAGCGGCGGCGGCCCTTCGGGCCCGGCATCCCCGGTATCCTCGCCGTCCGCATCCTCGCCGTCCGCATCGTCATCCGCGTCGTCGACGAAGCCGGCGGGCAGGGCTGGCGGGGCGTCGGGCGGGACCTGCGCCCGGCGGCGCGCGGCGCCCGACAGCGCCAGCGCGCCGCCGGCCAGAACGGCCAGCGCCGCCACCAGCCCGGCCAGGGTCGGCGCGCCGTCCAGTGCGTTGGTGGCGCCGACGCGGCCGGCGGTCGTCTCGCGCCTGAGCGCGGCGGCGGTCCGGCGGGCGAGCTGCGCCACCTCCGCCGCCTTGTCGCGGCTGTTGCGGGTGACCTCGGCCACCGCGTCGGCGACGCGCAGCCATTCGGCCCGCAGTTCGAAGACGTTGCCGGCGTCGACTCCCAACGCCATGAGCTGGCGCGCCGCCTCGGCCCGGCGGGCGCTGGCGGCGTCGATGGGCAGGCGGTCGAGCAGCGCGCCCAGGCGCCCGGCCGTCGCCCGGAAGTCCTTCTGGCGTTCGGCGATGCGCGAGGCGTGCGTCAGTCCGGCGGCGGCGAACAGCTGGTCGGCCATGGCGCGGCCCAGGTCCTCCAGCCCGTCGCGCAGGCGCAGCAGGTCGGCGCCCTGCGGCGTCGCCGCACCGTCGCGCAGCGCGCGCAACGCCTGCTCGGTCAGGGTGGAGAGCACGCCGCGGAAGGCGGCGTGGCGCTCCGGCACGCGCTCCAGCGCGGTGCGCAGCTCGCCCTCGATGGCGATGCGCCGCTCCACCACGTGGTTGAGGTCCTCCAGGTTGGAATCCATGCCGTTGACCAGCCGGCGCAGCCCGTCCACCGCGCCCCGGTCCAGGCCCCCGCGGCCCAGTTCGTCGAGCAGGATGATCACCTGCTGGGTCTGCTGGCGCAGTCCGATGTAGCCGTTCTGCCGGCGCAGCCCGGTGGGCGCGGCCTCCAGGTAGGGCATGGCGGCGGCCAGCCGGCTCGCCGCCTCCGCCAGCCCCAGCACGCCCACGGCGTTGTCGACGTCGCGGTCGGCGCGCAGGCGCAGGTGGTCGAGCGCGCCGCCGGTGGCCAGCGACATCGCGCCGGCCACCACCAGCCCGGCCAGCGCGGAGGAACCCAGCAGCACCGCCAGCCGGCCGCGCCGGCCGAATCGCGGCGTCGCCGTCCCGCCGGGGCCGGCGTCGTCGTTGGGTTCCCGGGTGCTGAGGGTCATCGGCGCGGCGCCCGTCGCAGGGAAGCGGTGGGGATTCCTGTATACTGGCACGCGACGCTTTTCCAGCCGGACGGAGGGCCGGACGGAGGGCGCCTCAACCGCTCACTTGGTCGGGGGCGAAGGTCGGGTCCTCCTGGCGGTGCAGCCGGCCGCAGGCCATGAGCGCCACGCGCAGCGTCAGCGCCTTGCGCCGCGCGGCCGCCAGCCGCTCCACCGGCGCCTCGCGCAGGACGGCGGCCCCGAAGGGGTCGGCCACCATCAGGCCGCAGTCCTCAGGGATCAGCGCGGTCGGGAAGCTTTCGTCCACGGCGAAGTAGAAGGCGTCGCACCATTCCCGGTACTCCGGCCATTTCTGGTCGGAGCGGAAGTCGGCGATGCAGCTCTTCACCTCGACGATCAGCACGGTGCCGGCGTCGTCCATGGCCAGCACGTCGGCGCGCCGGCCGCTGGCCAGCCGGACCTCGGTCACGCTGGTGAAGCCGCGCTGCGCCAGCGCCCGGCGCACGCCGCGGGTTATGGCGGCGGCGCCGGCCGGGTCGGGGCCGGCGCCATCCTGCGGATCAGGGTCCTGAAAGGTCGGGTTGGAAGCGTCCATGGCGCCCACCATGGCGCGTGCCGCGCCCCGGCGCCAGCGGGGAATGGGGGCGGCGGCGCCCGTGCCGGCCGCCGTCATATCCGGAAGGGGAGGGGCGGCGCGCCGGCGGTGTTCTTTGCGAATATTGCGCGGAGATTTTGCGGTCGTTTCAAAGTGGCGGGGACATCGCCTTGTGGCGGCGGCACGAATGCTTGCCGAATTTTTCGGTGCCGGCCGATGCGTCGCCGGCCCCGGTTCGGTCGAAGGCATGGCTTGACGGTGCCGGCGTTTTCGTCCGAATTGTGGGGTCGGAACGCTTTCCGTCCAACCGCTTGGACGGACCTGCGGGGGAGTGCGGGCGGATGCCCATGGACGGTCGACAGACGCCGCGAACGATCACTGGAGGCACCATGGGCGACGGCGCCGCCGGCCTGTTGCTCGTCTTCGATCCCGCGTTGCGGCTCGTGTCCTGGAGCGGTGCGGCGGCGGTGCCGGAGCTGGCCGATGCGCTGCGCCCCGGCGCGGCACTGGCCTTCATCGAGGCGAAGGCCGCCGGCCTGCCGTTCACCGACCACCGGCTGGAGGGCGGCGGCCTGGTCCGCGTGCTGGGCGCGCGGCCGCCGGGCGGCCTGTCGGCCGACCGGGGCAGCCGGTTGTTCGCCGCCGCCAGCCACGACCTACGCCAGCCGCTGGCCGCCCTGTCGCTGCTGGTGGGCGCGCTGGACGGCCGGGTCGTCGACCCCGCGGCGCGCGACGTGCTGAAGGCGATGACCGCCGCCGTGCAGTCGATGAAGACCATGGTCGACGGCCATTTCGACCTGTCGCGGCTGGAGGCCGGGCTGATCGAGCCGGACATCGGCCCGCACGCGGTCAACGGCATCCTCACGCGCCTCGCGCTGGACTTCGCGCCGCGCTTCGAAAGCCGGCGGCTGCGCTTCTCGGTGCTGCCCTGCTCGGCGATGATCGACACCGACATCACGCTTTTGGAGCGCATTCTGCACGCGCTGCTGTCCAACGCGCTGCGCCACACCGACCGCGGGCGGGTGCTGCTCGGCTGCCGGCGGCGCGGCGGCGAGCTGTGGATCGGCGTGTGGGACACCGGCCGCGGTCTGCCGCCCGACCAGCTCCGCGTCCTGCGCGACGAACTGGCCCGTCCGCCCGTGGGCGACCGCACCAGCCACGTGCTAGGCCTGGGGCTGGCGCTGGCCAGCGGGCTGGCGCAGCGGCTCGGCCACCGGCTGTGGGTGGAGGCGGTGCCCGGCCGCGGCACCATGTTTGCCGTGTGCGTCCGCCGCGCGCCGGAGGCGGAGGACGAGCGCCCCGCCGCCATCCCGGAGAACCCGGCGCCGGCCGCCGACGTCAGCCGCGCCCGCGTGCTGGTGATCGAGGACGACCGGCTGGTGCTCGACGCGCTGGGGGTCCTGCTGGGCGAGTGGGGATGCGCCGTGGCCGGTGCCGAGTCCTACGACGCGGCCATGGACCGGCTGGGCCCGGCGCCGCAGCCGCCCGACCTCATCATCAGCGACTTGCGGCTGAAGGGGGCGGCCAACGGCATCGTCGCCATCCGCCAGATCGCCAAGGCCTTCGGCGCCGACATCCCCGGCCTGATCCTGACCGGCGACACCGACGCCCGCCGCCTGCGCGAGGCGCGCCTGTCGGGCTATCCCCTTCTGCACAAGCCGGTGGCGCCGCTGGCCCTGCGCACGGCGCTCGCCAACCTCCTCGGGCGCGACCGCCTGATCCCGTGAGCGCATGAAGATCGAGTAACTTTCCCGACGGGCCGGCAAACTTTTCTTTCTGTTGCGCCGCAAAATATGTTTCGGCGTTGAAATCGGTTCCAATTAAGAGACCGTTAAAAGCATTTGTTTCAAGTCGGCAGCGTATGGATCGTAAACAGTCTTTTTGACTTTCGGTCTATGGTCGGGGTTTTGCCTTTTCGTTGTCTTTTGCGTTTTGCTATGATTGCTTTTTTCGGCGGTGCAGAGGGGCGCCGCCGCATGGTGCGGGGAAGCATGGCTTTCGGAGTGGCGCGGCGACGAGCTCGATCCGTGGTGATTCCGATGCTGGCGGCGGCGGGCGTTGCGCTGTCGGCAAGCCTGTTCCTGTACCTGCGCGACGGGGTGCGCGCCGACGCCCGCGAGGCGCTGGAGCGTCGCGCCGCGGAGTATCACCGCGAGCTGCGGGAATGGCGCGACGGGCAGACGGTGATGCTGCACGCGCTGCGCAATCTGGTCTCGGCCCCGGACGGGCCGACGCGCGACGCCTTCGCGGCGGCGCTGGAGCCTCTGCGCCCGCACTTCCCGGCGGTGCTGGCCGCCGGCTGGCTGCGCCGCGTCCCGGCGGCGGCCGGCGATGCCTACCGGATCGAGTACCTGGAGGCGGCCGCCGGCAGCGCGGCGCTGTCGGGCGCCGACGCCACCGCCCTGCCGGGCTGGCGCGAGGCGCTGGACCGCGCCTGCGCCACCGGGCGCGCCGCCGCCACCGGCCGGGTGCGGCTGGGCGGGCCGGCGGAGCCCGAGGGGGTCGTGCTCGCGCTGCCCGTGCATCCGGCGGGGGCGGAGGCGGTTTGCCCGCGGCTGGCCGGCCACGTGGTCGTGGCGCTGACCGTCGACCGGCTGCTCGACCACAGTTTCTCCGGCCTGCAGGCGGTGCGCGGTGACCTCTATCTCGTCGATGCCGACGCGCCGCCGGGCGGGCGGCTGCTCGGCACCCATCGCCGGGACCCCGGGTCGGACCCGCCGGCGCCGCCGCCGTCCGAACAGGCGCTGGACGCCGCGCCCGATGCCGTCGTCCATACGCTGGAGGTCGGCGGGCGCAATTGGCGGATGGTCCTGGTCCCGCCGCCGCCCGCGCTGTTCATGGCCGGCGACACGGCGGCGTGGATCGCGCTGGTGCTGGGTCAGGTGATCACCGTGCTGATGACCGGCTACCTGCACCGCGAGGAGCGGGCGAAGGCCATGCTGCAGACCGAGGCGCGCGCCCGCGCCGCCATGGCCCGCATGCTGCGCGAGAGCGAGGAGCGGTTCCGGCTGGCGCTGCGCCACTCGCGCGTCGCCGTGTTCAGCCAGGACCGCGAGCTGCGCTTCATCTGGATGTACAATCCCCAGGTGCCGATCCCGGCCGAGCGCTTCATCGGCCGCACCCACGCCGAGATCTACGCGCCCGCCGACGCGACCGCGCTCGACACCCTGAAGCGCCGCGTGCTGGAGACCGGGCGCGGCACCCGCCAGGAGGTGCGGCTGACCGTCGGCGGGCGCATCGTGGTCGACGACCTCGTGGTCGAGCCGCTGCGCGACGACGGCGGCGACATCGTCGGCGTCATCTGCGCCGCCATCGACATCACCGAGAGCACGCAGATCAAGGAGGCGCTGGCCGAGGCGCACGCGGAGGCCGAGCGCGCCAACCAGGCGAAGACCCGCTTCCTGGCCGCCGCCAGCCACGACCTGCGCCAGCCCTTCCAGGCCATGAGCCTGTTCCACCATATCCTGGTCTCCCGCCTGCAGGAGCCCAAGCAACTGGAGGTCGCCCGCAAGCTGGGCGAGGCGCTGACCGCCGGCAACGCGCTGCTCAACGCGCTGCTCGACGCCTCGGCGCTGGAGGCCGGCAACGTCAAGCCGCGCATCGCCGAGTTCCCCTTCCAGGAGGTGGCGGAGCGCCTGTCCACCGAGATCGCCGACCAGGCCGCCGGCCACGGGCTGGAGTTCCGCATGGTGGCGACCAGCGCCCTGGTGCGCAGCGACCCCGTGCTGCTGGAGCGCATCCTGCGCAACCTGCTGGTCAACGCGCTGCGCTACACGCAGACCGGGCGGATCCTGCTGGGCTGCCGGCGCCGCGGCGACCGGCTGAGCGTCGAGGTGTGGGACACCGGCCCGGGCATCGCTGAGGACCAGCTGGTGCGCATCTTCGACGAGTTCTACCGCTGCGGGACCGAGCAGCAGGACGGCGCGCGCGGTCTCGGCCTCGGCCTGTCGACGGTGCGCCGCATGGCGCAGATGCTCGACCACCCCGTCAGCGTGCGTTCGCGCGTCGGGTGCGGCACGGTCTTCGCGGTGGCGATCCCCATCATCGGCAACGCCCGCGGCGGCGACGGCTGCCTGCCGGCTGCCGCCTCGGCCTGAGAGGCTCCGGCACCGGCCGGGCAGGGGCGCGGCGACCTGTCGCAGCCCGAACGCGCGCCATCCCGTAGCAAGCCGTTGATGTTGCGGTGCAAAATGGGGCTGCCGGCGGATTGCCGCCGCGCTGTCCGAACGCCGCGTCCGGCAAATCCCCGCGCAAGGATTGCCGGTTCTTTGGGCGATCTTTTGGAGTATGGAAACATTTAACGGATCGTAAATACTGGGCTGTAATGGTCAAGCTTTCCGGCCGCGACTTGACTTTCCGCATAGTTCTCCAGTAAAAGACGCTTTGCCGGGTGGGGCGGTCCGCTGGCTTCTGCGGCGGTTCTGCTTTCGGTCGGCGGGGTTTCAGCGTCTGTCGGGCGGCTCGCCTGCGCTGCGGCGCACCACGGCGCGCCGTGCCGTAACCAAGCCGTCATGGTGCCGTCACGCTGTTGAGGTAAGAACCCGCCCACCGCGCGCCCCGTCGGGCCGCGCGGGGCCAACCAAGAAGGGGCTGCGGCGCCGCCGCCGCGCCGACAGCCCGAAGGATCCGGCCAAGCCTGGACCGATCCGCATCCGTATGGAGCAAGGAACAATGGACACCGCCTCCGCTTCCACCGCCGCCCCGGTGACGATGATCGAGAACGTCACCTTCGACGAGATCCGCATCGGGCAGTCGGCCAGCCTGTCGCGGCGGCTGACCATGCACGACATCCAGCTCTTCGCCATGGTGTCGGGCGACATCAACCCGGCGCACCTGGACACCGAATACGCCTCGTCCTCGCGCTTCCACAAGGTGATTGGCCACGGCATGTGGTCGGGCTCGCTGATCTCGGCGGTGCTGGGCACGCTGCTGCCGGGGCCGGGCACCATCTACCTGGGCCAGGACCTGCGCTTCAAGCGCCCGGTGGGTCTGGGCGACATCATCACCGCCACGGTGACCGCCAAGGAAAAGCGCGACAAGAACGTCGTCGTGTTCGAATGCGTGTGCGTGAACCAGGACGGCCAGCCGGTCGTCACCGGCAGCGCCGAGGTGATCGCGCCGACCGAGAAGGTCAATCGCCCCGCGCATGAGCTGCCGCAGGTGCAGATGATCCACCACGACGGCCACGAGCTGATGCTCAAGCGCTGCGAGGAGCTGCCGCCGGTGCCGACCGCCGTGGTCCACCCGTGCGACGAAAGCTCGCTCAAGGGTGCCGTGGAGGCGGCCGAGGCCGGGCTGATCGATCCCGTGCTGATCGGGCCGGAGGCGAAGATCCGCGCGCTGGGCATGGGCTTCGGGCTCAATCTGGCGGGTTACCGCATCATCGACGTGCCGCACAGCAACGCCGCCGCCGAGACCGGCGTGAGGCTGGCCCGCTCCGGCGAGGTCGAGGCGGTGATGAAGGGCTCGCTGCACACGGACGAGCTGATGGCCGAGGTGGTCCGCAAGGACACCGGCCTGCGCACCGGCCGGCGGTTGAGCCACGTCTTCGTCATGAACGTGCCCACCTACCCGCGCACGCTGCTGATCACCGACGCGGCCATCAACATCTACCCGACGCTGGAGGACAAGGTCTCCATCGTGCAGAACGCCATCGACCTCGCCAAGGTGCTGGGCGTGGACAAGCCGCGCGTGGCGATCCTGTCGGCGGTCGAGACGGTGAACCCCAAGATCGCCTCCACCCTGGAGGCGGCGGCGCTGTGCAAGATGGCCGACCGCGGGCAGATCAAGGGCGGCGTCCTGGACGGCCCGCTGGCCTTCGACAACGCCATCAGCGAGGAGGCGGCGCGCACCAAGGGCATCGTCTCCGACGTCGCCGGCCGCGCCGACATCCTGCTGGTCCCGGACCTGGAGGCCGGCAACATGCTGGCCAAGCAGCTGTCCTTCCTGGCCAACGCGGACGCCGCCGGCATCGTCCTGGGGGCGCGCGTGCCGATCATCCTGACCAGCCGCGCCGACAACATCCGCACCCGCCTCGCCTCGTGCGCCGTCGCGGTGCTGATGGCGGCGGCGCGCCGCAAGGCCGCCCTGGCCGCGGCCGAGTGAGGAGCACAGCCTTGACGACGCAATCCCAAGGCAACGCCGTCCTGGTGGTGAACGCCGGGTCGAGCAGCCTGAAGTTCTCCGTCTTCCGCGAGGCCGGGGCCGAACTGGCGGTGGCGATCAACGGCCAGATCTCCGGCATCGGCACCGAGCCGAAGTTCGAGGCCAAGGACACCGCCAAGCGCCCCCTGGCCGACAAGGCCTGGGGGCCGGGCGAGCCGTCCGACCGCACGGCGCTGCTGCGCTACCTGCTGGACTGGGTGGAGGATCACCTGGACGGGGCCAAGCTGCTGGCCGCCGGGCACCGCGTGGTGCACGGCGGGGCGCGGTACTCGCACCCCGTGCTGCTGACGCCCGCGGTGATCGAGGAGCTGAACGGCCTCGTGCCGCTCGCACCCCTGCACCAGCCGCACAACCTCGCCGCCATCCGCGCGCTGGGGGAGGCGCATCCGGAGCTGCCGCAGGTGGCCTGCTTCGACACCGCCTTCCACCGCGGCCAGCCCTGGCAGTCGCAGACCTTCGCGCTGCCCCGCGCGATGACGGAGGAGGGCATCCGCCGCTACGGCTTCCACGGCCTGTCCTACGAGTACATCGCCCGGCGCCTGCCGGAGATGGCGCCGGAGCTGGCGCAGGCGCACGTCGTCGTCTGCCACCTCGGCAGCGGGTCCAGCATGTGCGCCATCCGCGCCGGCAAGAGCGTGGACAGCACCATGGGCTTCACCGCGGTGGACGGCCTGCCCATGGGCACGCGCACCGGCCGCCTGGACCCCGGCGTGCTGATCTACCTCATGCGCGCCAAGGGCATGGGGGCGGACGATCTGGAGAAGCTGCTGTACAACAAGTCCGGCCTGCTGGGCGTGTCCGGCGTCTCCAACGACATGCGCGTGCTGCTGGAGTCCGCCGACCCCCACGCGGCGGAGGCGGTGGAGCTGTTCTGCCACGCCGTGGCGAAGGAGACCGGCTCGCTGGCCTCCTCCATGGGTGGGCTGGACGCCATCGTCTTCACCGCCGGCATCGGCGAACGCTCGGCCCCCGTACGCGCCCGCGTGGCGGAAAAGCTGGCGTGGCTGGGCGTGAAGCTGGACGAGGCGGCCAACGCCGCCAACGGCCCGAAGATCAGCGCCGCCGACAGCCGCATCCCCGTCTGGGTCATCCCCACCGACGAGGAGCGCATGATCGCCCAGCACACCATGGAAGTGGTGGACGACGCCGGGCTGCGCTGACGCGCCCGCACCAAAAGGAAAAGGCACCAAAAGGAAAAGGCCCCTTCCGCATCGGCGGGAGGGGCCTTTTTCTTTGGATCCGGGTGCTGGATACGGGCGCCTACAGCCCCTTCCAGCGCTTCAGATATTCGAGCAGCTTGCGCTCGTAGAAAGGCTGGGGCTGCTGGTAGCGGGCGACGAGGCCCACCTGCTCGTCCATCTTCACCACGATGCCGCGGCAGACGAATTCCACCGCGTCGCCGTCCAGATCGAAGCTGATCTTGAAGTCGAACTGCTGCTTGGCGATTAGGTCGCCGTCATAGGGGCGGATGCGGAAGGAGCCGACCGCGAATTCCTCCGGGGTGTAATCGTGCCGGTCGATGATGATGCGCGGCGGCTGCGACGGCCGCTCCTTGGCCACCGTGGCCGCGGCTGCGCCCTTGCTCTTACCGCTCAGTTTCGACAGCCACGACATGAGGATTTCGTGTCCCGTACGCTCGGCCCGAGGCCATTAACCGAAAACATCCAGGCTGAAAGTTTTCGGCGGATTGCGTTGATTAATAGTTAACGAGCGTGAAATCGCTCAAAACTGCACGCTTACGCCGTGCCAATCCGGAGCTTGCCGGACGCCGCCGGGCGCATTTGTCGCATGTTGCACCCGCATGGCAACCATACCGATCTTTCCTTTCCAGAGTTCTCGTTCGGCTCTTGAAAAGGAGATACGCTTCTCCGGACAGACAAGCCTTGGATCCGCAAAGCAGTTCTTCTTTGGTTTTTGCATCTGCAAAAAGTCATTGTGCAACCGCAAAAACCTGTCTGCTCTTTTGTCTTGCGAAGCTCTGCGAAGCCACGGAAATCCAGGCAAACGGAAGGAGCGCAGCCATGATGCACCGCAATGTCGGGGATCTGCTCAGCAACCGCCGCATCGTCAATCTGCCGCCCAACGCCACGGTGCGGGAGGCCGCGTGCCAGATGAAGGCGTCGCACGTCGCCTCCGTCGTCGTCACCGACCGTGGCGACGACCGCCTGGAAGGCATCTTCACCGAACGCGACCTGACCGAACGCGTCGTCGCTTCCGGCCTTGATCCCGACCACACGCCGCTGTCGGCGGTGATGACGCCGTGCCCGGTTACCGTGGACCTCGACACCAGCGTGCGCGACGCGCTGCGCCGCATGTTCTGCAACGGCCTGCGCCACCTGCCGATCATGCAGGCCGGCAAGGTGGTGGGCGTGGTCTCCATGCGCGACTTCATGGGCGAGGAACTGGCCGGCCTCGACCGCGAGAAGGAACTGATGGAGAGCCTGACCGAGGTGATCTGACGGCAGGGGGAGGGGGGCGCGCCCGGCGGCCCCCTGGTGCTTGCTTACCGCCTGCTTGCTTACCGCCCGTACGTCGCGCCGCGGCGCAGCGCCTCGGCCTCGTCGTTGGTGACGATGCGCGTGCCGATCGGCCACAACGCCAGCCCAGCCAGCTTCAGGTGCGCCCAGGCGAAGGGCAGGCCGATGATGGTGATCGCCAGGCCGACGGCGGTGATCAGGTGGCCCAGCGCCAGCCACCAGCCGGCGAAGACGAACCACAGGATGTTGCCGACGGCGCCCAGGGCACCCGTGCCCATGTCCTCCCGCCCGCCATAGGCGTCGCGGCGCACCGCGGTCTGGCCGAAGGGCAGCAGCGTGTACCAGGCGATGGTGAGCGCCGAGCGCGCCCACGGAATGCCGATGATGGTGAGGACCATCACCGCCGCGGCGATCAGCCAGCCGGCGGCCATCCAGATGCCTCCCGTCACCACCCAGAGAATGTTCAGGATCAGGCTCAGCAACGGCATCGCGGGGTCTCCTTTCGGCATCCCCATATGGGGAGGCCCGCCCGGCCGTACCAGAACCCCCCGATGATCGTTCCTTTGAGGAGGGGCGGCCGGGCGGCGCCTTGAAGCCGCCGCCCGGTCCCATACATCAGAACTTGGGCCATTCGGGCGTCCCGCCCTGGGCTCAAGGAGACCGCATGAACGAAGAGCACGCCCCGGACGTGTCCTCCGCCGGCCCGCCGGTGGAAACCCAGGCCGAAACGCTGCCCGTCGTGAACGCCATCATCGCCACGGCGGCCTCGGCCGCGCTGAAGCGCGGCACGGGGCAGGACGTCGGGCTCGGCGTCATCGCCGCCCTGCGCCGGCTGCGCGCGACGGCGCAGGAGGAGGCCGGGCTGGCCGTCGTCGTAGCCATCGACACGGTGATCCGCTCCCGCCTCCTGGCCGAGAACCTCACGCGCCTGCGCGCCAGCGGCGCCCCGCCCGCCGCCATCGTCATTCCCACCCCGGGCCGGGGCGCCAACGCCGCCGCCGCCATCTTCGAGAGCGCGGCCGATTCCTGCCTGGCCGTCAACGCGCACGCGCCGGACAACGGGCCGCTGGAACTGGCCGTCTATGCGCTGACCGGCCAGTTGGTGCAGCAGTTCGGCGGCACCCCGGCGTGGCCGGCGCTGAAGGACGAGCTGGACCGCCCCTTGGGCGGTCACATCCCGGTGCCCACGTCGGTCCTGCCCATCGAGGGCGCCCCGGTGCATTGATCATGGCCGGCCGTGATCGCGGGAAGGATTTTTTGAGACACGGATGAACACGGATTTTGCACGGATGGACACGGATGAAGAATAGATCTCCATGATCTTCATCTGTGTCTATCTGTGTTCATCTGTGTCAAAAATCCGATTCTCGCACAGCGTGGCGCCAGCGGGAGGCTGTGCCTTCAGACCCGGATGGACACAGAATAGACGCAGATGAACGGGATTGAAATCAATCCGTGTTCATCCGTGGCCGGCCTCGCCGGCATCCGTGTTCATCCGTGTCTCCCGCTTCTTTTCTCAAGCTGCGGCCTCCCGCCCTTCTCCCAGGGGCGTCAGGCCGCGGGTGATGTCGCGGAAGACCGGCAGGAAGCGGGTGCGGGCGTCGTCGTCCAGCACGAACTTGACGTGCAGCCGGTCCTCCCCGGCGCCGACCACGGTGAAGGGCAACTCCGCCCCGCCGCGCTCCAGCCGAAGCCGGCCGAACGCGCCCGGCTCGGCCGCGGGCGCGCCGGTAACGATGGCGCCGCCCTCCGACAGGTTCGTCACGCCGCCCGTCCGGCTTTCGCCCCCGATGGTCACCGCGCAGCGTTCGTCCACGCGGAAGCGCGGCTTGCGGCGGCGGTCCACCTCGGGGCTGGCGGTGCGGATGGTGCGCACCATGACGCGCTGCAGCGCCTGGACGCCGGCCACCACCTCGCCGGCCGCGTCGCGCACGGTGTCGGCTTGGGCGCCGGTGGACAGCGCCTCCTGCGCCACCTCGTCGATGTGGGCGGACACCTCG
>Ga0196976_1000369_pt1 | contig 28977 bp, 24 predicted proteins | sample S3v_513CmetaG_FD_148644 | JGI IMG/M metagenome (GOLD analysis project Ga0196976, IMG submission 148644) | Soil microbial communities from Anza Borrego desert, Southern California, United States - S3+v_5-13C | ecosystem: Environmental > Terrestrial > Soil > Desert | place: USA: California... | reverse complement strand
TAAGACATCTTGTTCATGATGCCACGCACCTGTTCCATCAAGGCCGCAATATCAATCACGGTCAAGTTGGGAAAATCCCGCACCAGCTGATTCAGCAAATCTTCCCGCCCACGCGGCAAATGGAAGCTCGTGATATAACTGGCACTGAATTCTTCCAATACGCCCGGCGGGACGACGGCAAAGAAGTTGGCACGCATGGTGTCCCAATCCACCTCTCTCAGGCTGCTTACTGTAAATGTAATCCTCGTGCCGGCAATGTCATAAGTCAGCCGGTCGCCCAGTTTCAGCTCTAGCGTTTCGGCCAAGCCCTTTTCAAGTGACACGAGTGGCTTGCTGTGATCTTGCGGCTGCCACCATTCACCTGCGACGAGCTTGTTGTCCAGCTGCATCTTGGCGGCCCATGAAAGGTTGAATTCCCGCTCTGCCAGTCGCTTCGCCCGTTCATCTTCATACTTGCTGATATCGAGTGGGGTTTCGTTCACTGCAACCAGGCGGCCTTTCACCATCGGAAAGACCTCGGCATTGTGCAGTCCGGCATTTTCAAAGAATATTCGCACTCCGGCAATCTGGTCGGGCTGGATATTGATGATGAAGCGGTTAGGCGCATCTGGCGGCAGGGATGCCCGCCAGTTTTGCAGCAAATCACCGCGAACCAAAGCCAACAACATAAGCGCCATGAGGCCGAGGCTAAAGCCGCCTATCTGGGCTACAGCCATTCCGGGCCGTCGCCGCAGATTCGCAAGGCCTAGTTTCCAAGCACTGTGCCCTTCAGGTAAACGGCCAAGTAGCCGGTTCCCAAAATATGCCAACAGGCTGATGACAATCATCAGGCCAATGAAGGACAGTAAGGTAGCCACGCCCAGTTTGATGTTGCCGGCATTCCATATGATGAGTGCAGTGGCGACCACCATCGCTGGCACAATACTGAGCCAGTCAGCACTTGCCATGTTCCCCAACTCGCGACGCAGGATACGCAAGGCGGGCACATCACTAAGACGTTTCAATTGTGGCCAGACCACAGACAGCAATATGGCAAATCCGGCACCCATGCCACCTGCCGCTGGATACCATCGCGGCGGCGGGATCGTTTCCAGAAACAGATTACCGGCCAATTCAGCTAATCCAGCTTGCGCAATGAACCCCAATGCACAGCCGATAACACTGCCTATGAATGCCAGAAGCAGCGTTTGGTAAAGCAATATGCGCACGATCAAGCCACGCGAAGCACCGAAGCAGCGCATCAATGCATAGGAATCGAGCCCCTTCTGCACATACGGCAGGCTAGCAAGGAACATAGCGACCATTGCTAGGATGACGCTGACCATGGCAGAAAGACCGAGGAACTGCTCAGCCTTGTCTAATGCGCTCTTCATCTCCGGCCGGGCTGTGCGCACATCCTCCACTTTTTCATTTCGGCTGAGGTGTTCATTGGCCCATGCCCTGAAACCATCGACGTCACCAACATCGCCTGCAGCCAGTAATTGATACCTGACCCGGCTGCCGAGCTGGATCAACCCTGTGGATGCCACATCCTGCAGGTTCATGAAGACCCTAGGGGCATAATTGAACATGTCCCCACCGCGTGACGGCTCCTGCTGCAATATACCGCCCACCCGGAAACTGCGCTCCCCGAGCTCCAGGTAGTCACCCGCCTGTACTGACAGCACGCGGGCCAATCGGGGTTCTATCCATAAAGTACCAGGAGCTGGAATATTGGTAGTAGCTCGGCCTGACGTGCCCAGATTATCCGCTACCGTCAAATCCCCCCTAAGAGGAAAACCCTTACTCACGGCTTTGACTTGAGCCAGCTGGTTGGCTTCGCCCTTGATGACCATGCTGGGGAACTCAATGGTGCGCGCGACTTGGAGGCCAAGCCGCTGGGCTTCCGCCGCATATTGCTGGGAAACCTCCTGGTGCGAACTGATGACGAGATCGCCGCCTAACAGCAGCCCTCCCTGCCGCTCCAATGCGGATTCGATGCGGTCGGTAAAAAAACTCACAGCCGTGGTGGATGCTACCGCGAGTACCAGTGCAAACAGCAGTACTCTTACTTCCCCGGATGCCCAGTGACTTTTGAATTGACGCCAGGCCAAAGTGAAGGCCGTCATAGTACCTCGACCTCTTCTTCATGCAACTGCCCGCCCTGCAACCGCAATACCCGTTGGCACCTGGCTGCCAATGCAGGATCGTGTGTGACAAGGATCAAGGTAGTTCCTGCTTCCTCGTTCAGCGCGAACAACAGCTCGATGATTTTCTGCCCAGTGACGGCATCAAGGTTGCCGGTAGGCTCATCCGCAAACAAGATATGAGGACTGGGCGCAAAAGCACGCGCAATGGCGACCCGCTGCTGCTCCCCTCCGGAGAGCTGCTTTGGGTAATGCTTGAGTCTCTGGTCAAGCCCTACCCGAGTCAGGGCAGTGAGAGCGATGTCCTTAGCATACTCAACACCAGCTAATTGCAAAGGCAGCATCACGTTCTCCAGTGCAGTAAGCGAAGGGAGCAGCTGGAAAGACTGGAAAACGAAACCCATACTCTTGCCGCGTACCGCAGCCCGGCCATCTTCATCCAGCACACCGATATCTTGAGCATTGATGAGCACTTTTCCATTGGTTGGACTGTCCAAGCCTGCCAGCAACCCAAGCAAAGTGGATTTACCAGAACCCGAACTCCCGACTATGGCCAGCCGTTCCCCCGCTGTCACTTGCAGGTTCAGATCGGTGAGAATGCGGAGGGTGCTATCGCCGCTGTTAATATGTTTGCTGAGCTGGATTGCCTCAACTGTCAAAGGTGTATTCATGAAAGTATCGTTTCGTTTGTTGATTGTGTTATTTACTGTTTCTCTTAGTACTGCGCTGACCAATACCGCGACTGCAGCGGACAAAACAAAGACCCCTATCATCCTGGTTTATGGAGATAGCCTGTCCGCTGCATATAGCATGCGACAGGAGCAGGGCTGGGTCAGCCTGTTGCAGCAGCGGCTCAAAACTCAAGGCTTCCCCCACCAGGTGATCAATGCCAGTGTTAGCGGTGAAACCACCAGCGGCGGATTGAGCCGGCTTCCCATCACACTAAGGCAGCACCAGCCGGACATTGTGTTGCTTGAGCTGGGTGCCAACGATGGACTGCGAGGCTTGCCTCTGGCACAAATGCGCAAGAATCTCGAAGCACTCATCAAAGCCAGTAAACAAGCTGGGGCCGAGGTAGTGCTGCTTGGCATCATGATCCCACCCAACTATGGCTCCCGTTACACCCAAGAGTTCAGTCAGAGCTTTACAGAGTTGGCCAAACATCATGACCTGCCGCTCGTCAAATTCCTGCTAGAAGGCGTTGCTGGTAAACCAGAACTGACGCTGGATGATGGCCTTCATCCCTCGGCGGCGGCACAACCGAAGATTCTCGACAATGTGTGGCAGGTATTACAGCCTGAGCTTGCGAAAACTAAACTGGATACTGTTGCCAGGTAATTGCTAAGCCTGGCTCGTTCTCTGTCGCTTGCAACTCAGCTGCGACACCTATACCAGGCACCACAGCCAGCGTATCCCGATGATAAATGAGCGGCAGTCGCACTCTCTGCCAAGGCGGCATGCCAGCTTCCTGCAGTAAATGCTTGAGGGTGCGTGTAGGCCTCCCAATATTCGGCTTGAATCGTTCCCCGCCCTGCCGATACTTGATCTGCAGGCGGGTAATGCCTATACGCTGGATCGCCAGCCCTTCCCCCACCTTTTTCTCAAAGAGCAATCGCGTATTGTCAGGCAGGTTTATCACGGGTTCTCCCTGCCATGCCATCTCAATCAGTTCGGTACTCTCTGGCTCAAGATAGGCCAGATTACGGTAACGCCGCAAATAGACGTCTTTATCTACAGCAATCTTGATGATGCCATCAGACCTTGCACAAAGCAGCTGCCGCAGCATCTCCTTCAATCGCACTGAACTTGGCATCTCCAGCTGATGACTGGATAACCACCAGCGAAGCAGGTTCCGGGCACGCTCCTCAGACAAGCTTGCCAAATCCGTTACATCAAGCTTTTCATCCCTGACGTAATGCATGGCATCTTGCGCTGCCAGGTCGTCCAACAATTGAGAAGCTTCTGCCAAATGGGCGGCTGAGCGTGACAGGGTATGCTTGGCGGCAGGGAAGCGCTGCTCCATAACCGGCAGAATGTGATGCCTGCAAAAATTTCGGTCATACCCGATATCCGCATTACTTTCGTCCTCTATCCATATGAGTTTGTTTCTATTCGCAAACTCAAGCAATTGGTCACGGGGGACGTCCAGCAACGGTCGCAGGTATTGATTGCGGGCATCATACTTGCCCATGCCGGCTAATCCTTTGGTCCCAGCACCCCGTAGCATTTGCAGCAATAACGTTTCTGCCTGGTCGCCCTGGTGGTGAGCCAGCACGATGAAATCAGCAGCGGCAGTTTTCAGAGCTGCATAGCGGGCTCTTCTGGCAGTTGCCTCGATGCCATGACCACTGTTTTTCTCGACATTGATGCGGACGATCTCAATTGGCACGCCTAAGGCTTCGCATGTTTCACGACAAAACGCAGCCCATTGATCTGCATAGGGGCTCAAACCATGGTGCACATGCATGGCTCGCAATTCATATCGAAGCATGGGCTTCAGCAAAACCAGAAGCTCGAGCAGCACACGGGAATCAAGGCCGCCACTGAAGGCGGCCAGCAGCTTCTGATGAGGTTGAATCAGGGAGGAAAGAAATCCCTCCAGATGTTTGATGAGATAACTGTCGGCAGTGCTGTGTGAAGAATTACTTGGGGGAGACTTCTTTGAACTTGCCATAACTCATCAGGCGCTCGTAACGTGTCTGCAGCAGCTCATCGACAGGCTTTTCCTGCAGCCGTTGCAGCTCGTCCGCCAATGCACGCCGCAAACTTTGCATCATGACTTCAGGCGCCCGATGCGCGCCTCCCATGGGCTCCGTCACGACACGGTCCACCAGTCCCAAAGTCTTGAGGCGCGAGGCCGTTATGGCCAGCGTCTCAGCCGCTTCGGAAGCCTTGTCCGCACTCTTCCACAGGATTGAAGCGCAGCCCTCCGGTGAAATAACCGAATAGGTGGCATATTGCAGCATCATGAGATGGTCCACGACCCCAAGCGCCAGTGCGCCGCCTGAGCCGCCTTCCCCAATAATGACGCCGATAATCGGAACCTGAAGCTCCGCCATGACGTACAAGTTACGGGCAATGGCTTCTGATTGGCCTCGCTCTTCAGCACCGATGCCTGGATAAGCGCCCGGGGTATCGATCAAGGTGATAATGGGCAATTTGAACTTCTCTGCCAGCCGGTAGAGACGCAAGGCCTTGCGATATCCCTCAGGTCTCGGCATGCCGAAATTCCGGTATTGGCGCTCCTTAACGTCGCGGCCCTTCTGATGGCCGATGACCATAACAGGCTTGTCTTCGAAACGAGCGATGCCACCGACAATGGCAGGATCATCCGCGAATGCACGATCGCCATGCAGCTCCTCGAAATCAGTGAACATGCCATTGATGTAATCCAGCGTATAGGGGCGCTGAGGATGACGTGCGACTTGGGATATCTGCCAGGCATTAAGCTTGCTGTAGATCTCCTTGGTCATGCTCTTGTTCTTCTTCTGCAGGCGTTCGATTTCTTCAGAAATATCTAGCGCGGAATCGTCCTGCACATAACGGAGCTCCTCGATCTTGGCCTCTAGCTCGGCTATGGGCTGTTCAAAATCAAGAAAACTGGTTTTTATGGTTTTAGTTGGGGTGCTCATGTCATTAATTATAGAGGATTTTAACGTTCTCATCCGATAGCCAGCAGCGCAGGCCGTTCAGCAATTCATCGCGCAATTCCACCCGCCATTCATCGCCCAGCATGAGCTCGGCACGTGCATTAGCATTGTAGTATTCCACCTTGACTGCACATCCGCGTCGTTCATCGGCGTTTTTGCCGCGCCGGTATGGCATGAGCAGTTCGCGAAGTTTACCCGCATCCGCTTGACCATTGCAGGAAATCTTGAGGAGACTTGCATACGCGCTACGAGCGGAAGCCAGGTCATAAAGACGACGTGCACTCACGCGCAAGCCACCCGTGAAATCATCGTTGCTCACACGGCCTTCCACGACGAGCAGCATGTCCTCCTTGAGCAACTGGCTGCTTTCATTCAGCAGTTCATTGCCGACAACCATTTCAATGCGCGAGCTCGCATCATCAAGCGTCACAATCGCCATCTTGCCGCGGCTTGTCATGCGCATGCGTATGCCAGTAATAACACCTGCTAGCAGCTGTGGCTGCTCCTGAGGTTTAAGACTAGCGAGCTCAGTGCGTACAAAGTCTGCCAACTCCTTGCGATAACCCAAATAGGGATGACCACTAAGGTAGAAACCCAGTGCAATTTTTTCCTGCTGCAGACGTTCCTGTTCACTCCATGGAGCAACATCAGGCAACGTTTGCGCAACGCTATCCATGGCTTCACCGAACAAACTATCCTGTCCAATAGCTGCACCGCTCTGCTCGGCTGCGCTGATGGCCGGGCCCACAGCAGCGAGTAAGGCTGCACGGTTGGCTCCCAGCTTGTCGAAAGCACCTGCACGGATCAGAGATTCAATGACACGGCGGTTAACCTTGCGTAAATCAAGCCGGCGGCAGAAATCGAACAAGTCCTTGAATGGTCCATCCTGTTCCCGCGCAGTCAGTATGACTTCAATCGCTGCCCAACCCGTGCCCTTGACCGCGCCCAAGCCGTAAAGGATCTGCTTGTCATTGATTGGCTGGAAGCGGAAACCGCTCTGGTTGATATCGGGCGGCAGAACTTCCAGGCCATTGAATTGGCAATCGTCAAAGAACACATGGACATTATCCGTGTTGTTCATATCGGCTGACATGGTGGCTGCAAGGAAAGCCGCCGGATAATGGGCCTTGAGATAAGCAGTTTGGTAAGCTACTAGCGCATAGGCAGCCGCATGCGACTTGTTGAAGCCGTAGCTGGCGAACTTCTCCATCAGGTCGAAAATTTCACCGGCCTGGCGCTCAGTGATACCGTTCCTGACCGCGCCTTCGATGAAAATTGCGCGCTGTTTGGCCATTTCCTCGGGCTTCTTCTTGCCCATGGCCCGTCGCAGGAGGTCCGCACCACCCAAGGTATAACCAGCGACTACCTGAGCGATCTGCATGACCTGCTCCTGGTACACCATGATGCCGTAGGTTTCCTTGAGGATAGGCTCGGTCGCCGGGTGCGGGTACTCAACCCTTTGTTTGCCGTCTTTGCGGCGGCAATAGTCCGGTATCAGGTCCATAGGGCCGGGGCGATACAAAGCGACCAAAGCGATGATATCTTCGAAACGGTCGGGCTTGGCCTGTTTCAGCATATCCTTCATGCCGCGCGATTCCAGCTGGAATACCGCCGTTGTATTGGCGTTCCTCAGCAGTTTGTAGGTATCAACATCATCGAGTGGCAGGGTGTCCAGTGAAAGCGGCGGCAAGCCGGACGCTGCACGTTGCGCATTGGTATTCGCCATAGCCATATCCAGGATGGTCAACGTACGCAGGCCCAGAAAGTCGAATTTCACCAGACCCACAGCCTCTACATCATCCTTGTCGTACTGGCTGACAATGCTCTCGCCGCCCGGCTGGCAGTAAACCGGCGAGAAGTCGGAAATCTTGCCCGGGGAAATGAGCACGCCCCCAGCATGCATCCCGACATTTCGGGTCAAGCCCTCCAGCCTGAGCGCCAGCTCCAGCAGCTCCTTGACCTCTTCTTCCAGCGCCTGACGCTCCTTGAGCTGGGGTTCTTTTTCCAGAGCCTCTGCCAAAGTAATGCCGAGCTCGTTCGGAATCAGCTTGGCGATGCCGTCAACAAAATTGAATGGCAGATCGAGGACGCGGCCGACGTCCCGAATAACAGCTTTGGCAGCCATGGTACCGAAGGTGGCGATCTGCGAGACCGCCTCCAATCCGTATTTGTGTTTGACGTAATCGATCACCCGATCGCGGCCTTCCTGGCAGAAATCGATATCGAAGTCAGGCATGGACACCCGGTCTGGATTCAGGAACCGCTCGAACAGCAAGGCATATCGCAAAGGATCCAGGTCGGTAATACCCAGGCTGTAGGCGACTACAGAACCTGCACCGGATCCTCGCCCCGGACCGACAGGGACACCATTCTGCTTGGCCCAATTGATAAAGTCAGCCACGATCAGGAAATAACCCGCAAACCCCATCTGGATGATCACGTCCGTCTCGAAACGCAAGCGCGCTTCGTATTCTGGCCGCTTGGCTTCCCGCTCGCTCGGATTCGGATACAGCAGCTGCAAACGCTTTTCCAGGCCTTCGCATGCCTGAGCGTTCAAATAGTCCTCGAGCGTTTCATTATTGGGCGTAGGGAATTTCGGCAGGTAGTTCTTACCCAGCGTGAGATGCAAACTGCAACGCTTGGCGATTTCCACACTATTAGCCAAAGCCTGGGGAATATCGGCGAAGAGCTCGGCCATTTCAACCTGGGTTTTGAAGTATTGTTCAGCCGTGAAATGCTGGGGGCGACGCCGATCCGCAAGCATGTAGCCCTCGGCAATACAAACGCGTGCTTCGTGCGCCTTGAAATCCTCGCGATCCGGGAACTGGACAGGGTGCGTGGCCACAACTGGCAAAACCAAGTCTGCCGCCAGCGCGACTGCTCGTGTGATATAGGCTTCTTGTTGGGCATGACCGGCACGCTGCAGCTCGATGTAGAAACGCCGGGGAAATAGCGCGTCCCACTCTTTGGCCAACTGCTGGGCCAGTTTTACGTTTTCCTGCAGCAAGGCTTGCCCAATATCCCCTGCCATTGCGCCGGAGAGCACAATCAGCCCCTCGCAGCCTTCCTTGAACCACTGACGTTTGATCTCTGCACGCCCACGGTATTGGTTTTGCAGATAAGCACGTGTGAGTAGTTCACAAAGACGCAGGTAGCCAGCATGCGATTGGCACAGCAATAACAAGCGGTACGGCTGATCGCGGTTGATTTCGTTCTCCAGCCACACATCGCAGCCAATCAGGGATTTTATGCCCTTGTCACGCGCAGCTTTATAGAACTTGATCGCGCCAAAAAGATTGCTGAGATCGGTCAGAGCTAGCGCAGGCATTTCATCTTTAGCCGCCAGCCCAACGTAGTCCTTGATGCGCATGATGCCGTCTACAATGGAGTACTCACTGTGGCATCTTAGGTGAATAAAGGACGGCTCAGGCATAGCTGAATTTTAACTGATTACAGGATGGCTGAGACGTCACCATCCGAAAATCATGCCCTCAGAATGAAGGATCAGGCGGTGGCGAGTGGTGACATGTGACCGAGCAGAATGGAGACTTGCGTAATTAGCTCGTCATCCTGCACGGGTTTGCCAAGGAATACGTTGACCCCGATTTCCTTGGCCAGATTGCGGTGTTTCTCAGCCGTACGCGAGCTGATAATGATGATAGGCAGGTTTCGGGTTTTCTCATCATCGCGGACATTTCGCACGAGCTCGAAACCATCCATACGAGGCATCTCGATGTCAGTCAGCATGACGTCTGGCATGTGCTCCTGCAGCACCTGGATGGCATCCATGCCGTCCTTCGCCGTGATGACGCGATAGCCCTCGCGCTCCAGTGTTCTGCTTAGTACCTTACGCATGGTGAGGGAATCGTCAACCACCATGATCAGCGGTGCGAGTTCAGCCTCAAGCACAGGGGCTGCACTCGTGACCTTGATGCTGCCGACCCCAAGAATTTCTCGATTGGCCAACTGCACCGGATTAATGATCAGGATGATCTTACCGTCACCCATGACGGTTGCGCCCATCATTCCAGGTACCCGCGCCAATTGGGACCCGATGGGCTTCATGACCACTTCCTGGTTGTTGATGATTTCGTCTACGTGCAGGGCAATACGGTAGGTACCGCTACGTAGCAGAATGATTGGTGTATAACGTTGTTCCTCTGGCGTCTCTTCTTCGCCAATGAGCTTACCCAGGAAGTAGAGCGGATAGTCACGCTCGCCCCAGTTAACGCCATTTGACTCATAAGCGCCTGACAATGCCGCCGGCTTGAGCTTTTGCACCTGCTCGACCATGGTAGAAGGGATGGCAAATACGCGATTGCCGGCGCGGATCATGACTACCTGAGCCACCGACAATGTCACCGGGAGATACACGCTGAATATTGCACCCTGCTTAGGCGTATTGTTGACGTCAATACGCCCGCCCAGTGCGGTTATGTCGCTACGTACAGCATCAAGCCCGACCCCGCGTCCTGCAATCTGGGAAACGCTATCTGCAGTAGAGAAACCGGGCTCAAAGATAACGGACAGTAGGGCTTGCTCGGTTACCTCTTGGTCAGCATTCAGCAGACCGCGCTCAATCGCCTTTTCACGAACTTTATCCAGCTTGATACCGGCACCGTCATCGCTGACGGTCATGATAATTTCATCGCTCTCCTGGCGGACCTTGAGTCGGATATTGCCGGTTTCCGGCTTACCCAGCTTCTTCCGTTCTTGGGCCGATTCCATACCATGCGCAACGGCATTACGCAGCAAATGCTCTAGTGGCGCGCCAATCTTGTCCAGCACGCTACGGTCGATTTCCACACTCTCGCCTTCGATGGTCATTTCCACGCGCTTGTTCAACTCACGAGCGGTCTGCCGCACAATACGCTGCAGCCGTTCAGAAATCAGTGAGAATGGCACCATTCGCACATCCATCAGGTTGTGCTGCAAGTCACGATTCATGCGGTTTTGCTGTTGCAGTGCAGCCTCGGTTTCATCGAGGTTCATCAGCAAGCTATGCTGGATGGTGGCGACGTCGTTGACTGATTCGGCCAACATACGGGTCAGCTCTTGCAAGCGGGTAAAGCGGTCGAACTCCAATGGATCGAATGTCTCGCTGGTTTCCTGCAAATATGTCATGCGCGACTGAAGCTGGCTTTCTGCTTCAATCTCCAGCTCACGCAAGTGATTGCGCAAACGGAACACGCTTTCGGTAAGATCAAGCGAGAACTGTTTGAAGCCTTGCATTTCCTGTTCAATCCGGGAACGCGCAATACTGATTTCACCCGCTTCGTTAATCAGCCTATCCAGGACGTCAGCACGCAAACGCAAGTATTGGGCACGACGGTCCGAGGATCTGGCCTGAACTACGGGTAATTCTGGTTCAACAGTGTCTGCACTGGAGCGGGTAACGCCTGTGCCTTCTCCGAGTATGCTTTCAAGCAATCCGCCTATCTTATCCAGGTCGACGAACATGCTATCGAAATCGATCGCTGAAGACTTGCCCTTCAAAGCCTTGATGACGCGATCTTCCATGCTGTGCACTGTGTCACCCAGCTCTGCCTGCCCGGCCATGCGGGCACTGCCCTTCAACGTATGCAAGGCACGCTGAAGCGCATCGGGATGTTCACCCTGTTGTGGATTGGCACGCCATGCGCGTAGCTCGCTTCCCACTTGCGGGATCAGTTCTCGCGCCTCTTCCACGAACATGGTCAGCAGTTCTTGATCCACAGCCAAAGATGCCTGATGGATTATGGCTTGAGCTTGTCCTGATACCTGCTCAGGTTCTTCAACTGGAGCTTGCTGTCCCTCAATTTCAATTACAGGCGCAGAAACAGGTTCTTCAAGTGACATCGCCACATTGCCAGGGATTTCCCCAGCTGCGTCATATCGCTCATCTTGAATGATAGAGGAGAGATCCTCATCGATATCCTGAAAATCGATATCCATGAGACCTGCAGGATCCGTGCCCTGAACTTCCGCTTCAGCCTCAAACTTGGCAGTCATCTCACGCAACACATTCAACAGTCCTGTAGCGGGCTTCGGCTGACGCATTTGACCGGCCTTGCGCAGCATGTCTCCCAGTGTCGTCAGTGTGCTGTCCAGCAGGCTGATCATTTCCGAGCTCCAATTGCCGGGATGCAGATCCAACCACTGCTCCAGTGCCTTTGCGAGGTCCGCAATTGGTTTGAATCCGGCCGTTCCGGCATTGCTCGATAATGTATGCGCGGCACGCCTGCTGGCTTCCGTAGGCGGCGAAGGGCTGTCTACCGACAATGCAGCCAGACCCTGCTGCAGGGTTTTCATGTGCTGGTCGGCTTCGTTCAGGAAGATATTGAACAGATTTCGGCTCATCTTGCGTGTGCCGTCAATTACGACTTCCGCGGCTACCGCTACAGGGGGCTGGTTCTCGCTCTCACTTTCCAGCGCTGCAGCCCGCTGCTTCCACGATTGTGTCTCCAGCTCGACAGTACCGGTTGCCCTGAGTGCTGCGGCCCACTCGGCAAATGCTGCACTTGCTTGTTCGATAAATCCTAGCTGTGTCGGGCTTGGGATCACCTTGCCTTCCATCATGTGATTCATGAGCTTCTCGACCGCCCAGGCCACCTCACCCAACGCCTCGAGGCCAACCGTACGCCCACTACCCTTCAGCGTATGGAACCCTCTACGTACTTCTATGATCGCTTCATTGTCCGTGGCATTGACACGCAAGGTCTGCATGTTCTGGGCGACATGCGCCAACACTTCCTCCGCCTCCGTGACGTAGATGTCCAGCAACTCATCATCGAAGGCTTTGTCAACCAGCAGTGAGCCAGCTTCTGCCGAAGGAGGGGTATCTGCAGCTTCAACTTGCTGAGGCAGCTCTTCTTCATCCAGGTTGGGAGCGTCTTCAACAGAATCTTCTGCAAGCGGCGAGGGCGTAACATCCGGTGCTTCCCCAATAACATCAGCACTGGTTGCTTCAACAGTCTGATCATTGGATGGGGCCACGTCTGCAATGTCGGGCTGCTGCATCGAATCTTGTTGGATTTCGGCTTGCAACCTGGCCAGGATTTCTTCCAGCGCGATGAAAGACTCATGCCGCGGACGTGGTAACTCCTCAACATAGAAGCCCAGCAAGCTGAGACCTTCCGCGACCAATTCAAACAATGACTGGTCATGCTCTTGTGCTTGTGAGAACCGGCTCACCACAGCAGAAGAGGCTTTGGCCACTTGCGTTGGGATGGGCATGTCGAGCATATCGAATGCTGCGATGATCTGTTGCAGGGGTTTCTCAGCAGATTGCAGAACTTCCCTGTCGGCAGGGTTACGGAAGAACGTGTCGAGGGATTGCTCAACAATCTTGAGAGAGTCTTTGATTTGCTGTGCGACGGCCAGTAATACATCGGTATCCAGATGATCCGACATGGCCGTGCCGGCGAAATCGGCCATAGGACCGCCGCCCATAACGTCTTGCAAACGCTGCGATTGAGTGGCCAATTGCTGCATGAGCTCAGCATCATGGCGTTCGTACTCTTTCAGAGCATCTTCCAGCAAGTTTAATGCGGTGGCCGCTTCAATCAGGGCGGTTTCGGTGATTTTTGAAGCGTCCAAGTCCAGCGCTGTTGCCAACTCATGCATGCTGTTGAACAAGTTAACAACCGATTGATTGCTCAGGTTATGCACGGGTTCGATGACATCAACCAACTGATGCATGAAGTTATCCAGCGCACCTCCCTTACCCTCAGAGACTTGTCCCCAGGTGTCCTTCAGGGTATCCAACACAGTCCGAAGCTGCTCTACCGCCACTCTTTCGGTTTCGCTGATCTCCGCAACAATCGAAAGCCGGGATGGACTGGGCAAGAGCTGCTGTAATTCAAAAGTATTCTTGACCAGCGCAATGCGCTCTGTTGCCGCAGGACTTAATGCCACGTAATAAAGAATATCGCGCAGCAAATTGCCAGACGCACGGTTTGCGCCCTCACTCAGGCTTTTAAGCTGTTGATCCAGACGGCGGCATAACTTCTTCACACCGGTCTGGGCTGCAATGGCTTCCTGTGTAAGCGCATCCGTGAATGCGCTGGCTACCCACCACAGAGTTTTATGTGCCGGCTGTTTTTGTACCTGCTGCACGTTCTCGACGGCCGCACGCATTTCTTCGAGACCCAGCGAGCTACTATCTTTGAGCCAGCTCAACAGAGACTTCTGAAAACGATTTCTTTGCTCTGCAATAAAACTGGGGAGAGCGGATTCATCTATCTCGGTGCTGGGTAGATCTTTAGGTGCCCTACGAGATGTATCAGGGAAGAAGAGCTCGCTTTCCTCAACCGTCTCACCCTGGGAAGAAGCCATGGCCGCGAACGCTGGAAAGAGCTTTAATGGAGTATCTGGTGCGCCGTTGAGCAAGTCCTGCAAGTAAGCGCTTAAAGCATTGACTGCATTTGGCAGTGACTCGAGCAACTCTGGCGAGGCCGCAATTTCCTTTTTCTCAAGCTTACCCGCCATCTTTTCGATCTCGGCGCAGAAACGCTTGCAGCCTTCCAGCCCAACCATGTCGAGCGCACCGCTAACCTGGTATAGATGGGTCTGGGAGAAGCGGAGTGGAGAAAGGTCCTTCGGATTCTGAGCAACAGCATTGAGGTTCTCCAGCACGCTGCTGAGCGCCTGATTAACCTCATCCTTTACCCAGGTGAGCGGGCCTATGTCGAATTCTTCAGGCACGTTTCCTTGCGCTCCAAATGGTACAGCTCTATTAGGAGAGCTTGAACCCTGCTACGGACTGGCTCAGATCTTCTGCCAGACTGGTCAGCTGACCGATCGACTGAGCTGTTTGTTTGGTACCTTCCGTTGTTTGTGACGTAATGCTCTGAATCTGCTGCATGTTCCGGCTCACAGTAGCTGCAACTTCAGTTTGCGCCACAGTCGCTGTCGAAATCGCTTGAATCAGTCGAGCCAGGTTATTGGTAACGGTTTCAATTTCGTTCAGTGCCTGACCTGCAGCGTCGGAAAGTCGAGCCCCTTCAACCACACCTTCGGTACTCTTTTCCATAGCGGCTACTGCGCTGTTGGTGTCGGTCTGAATCGTCTTCACAATCGCACTAATCTGTTTGGTAGCTTCCGAGGAGCGTTCAGCCAGGCGCTGCACTTCTTCTGCAACCACGGTAAAACCCCGGCCGGCTTCACCAGCGGATGCCGCCTGGATTGCTGCGTTAAGAGCCAGAATGTTCGTTTGTTCGGTAATGTCGGAAATCAGCTCAACGATTTCACTAATTTCCTGTGAGCTTTCACCCAGCCGCTTGATACGTTTTGATGTTTCCTGGATTTGCGAACGGATTTCATTCATACCGGCAATCGTGTTCTGAACCGCCTGTGCACCTTGGGCAGCAGCCTGCAGTGAGCGCTGGGCAACTTGGGATGCCTGTCCGGCGTTGCTCGATACCTGCAGAATTGAGCGCGTCATGTTGGTAACGGCTTCGCCAGTTTCGGAAATCTGCTGGGACTGCAATTCGGCAGCTTTGAGCAAGTCTGCCGAAGTTGATTGCGCTTGTGCAGTGGCCTCGTTCACCTGCTCTGTTGCACGGTTAATCTCGGTAACCAGATCTCGTAGGCTATCAATGGTGTAGTTGATGGAGTCTGCAATAGCGCCCGTAATGTTCTCGGTCACTTGCGCCTTTACCGTCAGGTCGCCGTCTGCCAAGTCACCCATTTCGTCCAGCAAGTGGAGAATGGCCTCCTGGTTGGATAGATTGGCCTGCTCAATCTGCAGGAACTGTTGACGTGCACGTGAGACTTGGCCATAACCGATGTAGACAAGGAGCAGCAACGACCCAATACCTGCAACGATGGCAATGACCATCCAGAGTCTGGCCTTGCCCTGGACTTCATACTGAATAATCGCTTTACGTGCTGAGGCAATAATCTGATCGCTGGTATTGACGATGTTGCTCAAGTCAGTTGCTGATTGCGCCTGATCTACAGGCTGAACACCTGTTTCCTGTTGGCTAACATTGCTCTGGTGCACTTCCTTGATCTGCGTATGCAGCGTTTTCCACAGGATATCGATTTCATCAATCAGTGGCTTGACCTGGCCGCCCTTGAAAATAGTGGCTGATTCAAGATCGCGCATTAGCTGAATTTCGCTGTTGATACTGCCCATCACATTCATAAGGCGAATGGATGCGGTCTCAGTGAAATGGGTGGACAGTGCGGCATCACGCGCAGCCTGTTGTACGAATACTTGAACGTCCCCCGCTGCTGCGGTGAATTTGTTGTCTCGATTTACCTGCAGTAAATACATCAGCAGGGCCAAAAGGGCTATAAGGGAAATGACCAGCAGGACAACCAGTTGACGTCGTAGATTACCCGTCACACCGGATGACGTTTGCTCGCTGTTTTTTATGAACAGACCTTTGAAACTAGCTGCCAGCTGTGCTGGCAGATTACGTATATTAGCGAGATTAAAAGCCATCACTGCCCCCTGTTTCTAATGTGCAGACTATGCTGCAATCTGCATGAATTCCTTCTGGCCCAGCAGGGCAGCCAGATCAAGTTCCACCCAGTCCTGACTGTTCACATCCTTGTATTGGTCAAGCTGCCAGGCCGGCATATCCTTCGTACGCTTTTGCGCTTTCATTTCTTCGATGCTTCTTAACCCAATCAGCTGATCCACCAATAACCCTGCATTCACCCCAAATCGGGTGTGCACGAGCAAAACGCGGCTCTCATGGGTCAGTGGTCTGGCAGTGTTACCTAAATAGTGCGCAAGATCAGAGAGGGCATAAAGATTTCCCCGGACATTTGCCATCCCCATGAACCAAGGGTGCGTCAATGGCACTCTCATGATTTCCGGCACCGGGATAACCTCACTAATATCAGTGAGAGAGACCAGACCGTTGACTCCCCCGATTTGGACACCCAATCTTGAAGATGAAACTTCTTTGCCACTGCTGACCAGATCTCTCAACCTGGCCAGAATATCCTGCTGATATGCCTGGAGATTGAGTTTTCTCTTTGCCATTCTTAACTTAAGGCCTGAATCTTACCCAACAGCTCTTCCGGAACTACGGGTTTGATGACACAGTCCTTAGCACCTTGCCGCATTGCCCAAAGACGGTCGGTCGCTTGCTCCTTACCCGTACACATGATGACCGGAATGTGGGCCGTAGTCGGGTTCTTGGACAACGCACGCGTGGCCTGGAAGCCATTTAGGCCTGGCATGATCACATCCATGATGACGAGATCGGGTGGATTTGCGTCCACCTTCGCCAAACAGTCCTCCCCGTTTTCCGCCGTACTGACTACAAACCCAGCTTTCTCGAGCATCTCGGTCAGATACAAGCGATCTGTTTCTGAATCATCGACAACTAGTATTTTTTGTATAGCCATGATTTAGTCCGCCTCGGAAGTATTTGAACCTGCCACCGCATACGTACGAACTGCCTGCAGCAGAGACTCTTGAGTAAAAGGCTTGGTCAGGTACTGATCCGAGCCCACCATACGCCCACGCGCACGGTCAAATAAACCGTCCTTACTTGAAAGCATGATGACTGGCGTGGAACTGAAACGTGGATTTCTCTTAATCAGAGAACAGGTTTGATAGCCGTCTAGACGCGGCATCATGATGTCGACAAAGATGATATCGGGAAGCTGAGTGGATATTTTCGACAAGGCATCGAAACCGTCTTCAGCCAGTATGACCTCACAGCCGGACTGCTTGAGGAAGATTTCGGCGCTTCTTCGAATGGTGTTGCTATCATCAATCACCATTACTTTCACCCCGGATAGATTGGATTCCCCCACCATTTATCTCCCTTTAGTGGCGTTGTTATTGTTATTGTAAGCCTACACTGCTTGTTTCGTAATGTCATTCTATCCAGATAAATCAAAAGGACGCAATACTAAACCTAGAAAAAAGATTAAGTTGTCAACTTAACAACAACAGGTTAAATTAGAACAAACTCGCTAAATTTGCGAGCAATAAAAAATAATAAATACAGCTTGTTAAAAATTATTACTAAACTCATTTATAACAGCCGCTCTAAGTAAGTGGCTTACAGGGATCAAAATTATGCTAATCAGACAAGAATCCGTAACCTCAAAGATGGCATTGAAGGATCTGCCTCCCGCATCTCCTCTGCCAAATGCGAATCTTGTAATGGTCTTTGGCTCGGTCAAGCGATTTAGTGAACCCAAGCTACAGAACTTTCTGAAGAGCCGATACCCTGCAGCCCAAATCATTGGCTGTACGACCTCCGGCGAAATTTATACTGGCGGCGTGCTGGATGACAGCCTGCAGATTACTGCCATCCTCTGGGAAAAAACTGTTCAGCGCGTAGCCCATGTCAAGATGAGCGGCATGCAGAACTCGTATGAAACTGCAGTCGGCCTCGCCAAGCAACTCAAGGCCGACAGCCTGCGCATGGTGCTGGTGCTGTCTGATGGCCTCAATGTCAATGGATCCGAGTTGCTCCAGGGTTTCCAGAGTGTGCTCGGCGATACACCGATTGTCGGCGGCATGGCAGGCGACAGCGCTGCCTTCGTCAAGACCATGCAGATTTTCAATGACACAATTTCGGACAATCTGGTCATTGCTGTAGGCCTGTATGGTAATAACCTGATCACTGCCAATGGTGCCCTGGGTGGATGGAAGCCCTACGGCCCGCCACGCAAAATCACCCGTTCCGTGAAGAACGTCGTTTATGAAATGGATGGCAAACCAGCCCTGCCGCTCTACCGCATGTATATCGGCGACCAGAATTCCAAGGGCCTGCCAGGCAGCGGTCTGCGTTTCCCTTTCGCCATTATTGAAGAAGGCAAGCGTGATGTCGAAAAGGTCCGCACCCTGCTGTCAGTGGACTCGGCCCAGAACAGCCTGACTTTTGCAGGTAATGTAGAAGAAGGCGAAACGGTACGTTTCTGTCAAACGACGCACGACCGCCTAGTAGAAGGCGCAGGCGGTGCGGCCAACCTGGTAACCGGCAACCTCGCCACCACATCGACCAACCAGCCCGGACTCGCCGTTTGTGTAAGCTGCGTAGGCCGAAAATTGGTGATGGCCGATCAGGTCGCTGATGAAGTCAAGGCAGTCCAGCAGATTCTTGGGCCACAAACTTCGCTTACCGGATTCTACTCCTACGGCGAATTTTGTCCTCGCCCCAATACTACCGACAGCGTACTGCATAACCAGACCATGACCATTGGTTATATCAGTGAGAACCTGTTAAGCTAACTACAGGTCGTTTAACCAGAAAACGCCCTCGTTCGAGGGCGTTTTTGCTTCTGCAGTACTATTCGCTTCACAGCTTTATCTCTTCTTCAAGAAAGGACATCCATATGAGCACTGTTACCTTAAAAGGGAATCCTGTAGAGATCGGCGGTAATTTTCCGCAAAAGGGCCAGACCGTGCCTGACTTCAAATTGGCAGACAAAACCCGCACGGATGTAAGCCTGGCCAATTTCGCCGGCAAGCGTAAGGTGTTGAATATTTTCCCAAGCATAGACACACCGACCTGCGCCACGTCCGTGCGTACGTTTAATCAGAAAGCCAGCAGCCTGGATAACACGGTTGTCCTCTGCATATCGGCTGACCTGCCGTTTGCCCAAAACAGGTTTTGCGGTGCCGAGGGTATAGAGAATGTGCAAACCTTATCCACCTTCCGCAACACTGCTGGCTTTGCTGAAAGTTATGGTGTGGCCATCAAGGACAGTAGTCTCGCAGGCTTGACCGCGCGCGCAGTGGTTGTGCTGGATGAAAATAACAAGGTATTGCATAGCGAACTGGTGTCGGAAATCACCAATGAACCTAACTACGATGGAGCTATTGCTGCATTGAGTTGATCACTGCTGTTCTAAAAAAACGCCAGCTGAAGCTGGCGTTTTTTATTGCCCAGTCACATAGTGTTGAGCAAGTCGTATCAATCCACCATATCTGCTGCCCAGGCGTTGCCGTAGCTTTTGCCGTTACGCGAGAGCACAAACATCTGGTACATGCTGGTAAACCACATAAAGGTCGATGCCAGACTGTAGCCAATGCCACCGATGATGGTCAGCCAAGCAAAACCCGGTAACCACTTGGTAAGCCACCAGGACAATACATCCAGAATAAGGAAGCCGAAGGGGAAGGCTATTGCGAGAATCTTGAGCCAGCGGGGTATGCCTACCGCAAAGCTGAAGATCAACCCCATGAAGAAGAAGATGAAGCTGATACCAAATAGGTGGATGTGTGATACCCGGGTAAGGCTGGTAACACTTGCGCCCTCGCTGATCACAGCTTCCTTCTTCACGTTCTCGTATTTGGTGAAGTCAGGGATACTCGGCATCGTGCTGTGGCACATCACGCAATGCTGTCCAAACACGCCCTTGAAATGCGGATCCCACTGGGCTTCTGGAGCACCTTCACGCGCCCATTTGATGATATCAAGGCGTATTTCAGGCGGCGCGTGCATTTTCATCTGCCCATTGAGCATGGTTTCCAGCTTGGTGCCACTACGGTTGCCGTAATAACTGTAGACGATATCATTCTTCGACAAACCGACCTTGCCATCTGCCATACCGTGGGTCATGAGGATCTGAAGTCCGGCCATGCAGAGGCCAATGCCAATGACCAGCAAGTAACCAGCGAATAGTGTTTTGACTGAGGCTGGCAGGTTGGGAAGATTGAGCCATGCCAGCTCTTGGGTTGATGCTTTCATTAGTTATACCCCTTGGGACTCATTGTTATTGAAGTCGGACATGGCTAGCCCTGCCACGTCTCAGCTGCCTATTTTATCTTGGGTATTAGCGATCCTGGTATTCCGTATATTTTGCATTGCTGCCGCGCACTTTCTCTGCTGGATATTTCTTGGCGTTGAGTTCCAGCTTACGGTTGGCGGCGTCAATGATGTCTATCTCAAGCACCTCTGCTATCCGCAGCAAATAGACAAAGGTATCGGCAATCTCCTGGCCGACGAGCTCCTTTTTCTCAGGGGTCAGTTCACGGCTCTCCTGTTCCGTCATCCATTGGAAATGCTCTACCAGCTCTGCCGCTTCCACGATCATCGCCATGGCCAGATTTTTTGGTGAATGGAACTGCTGCCAATCGCGCTCATTGACAAAAGCCTGCAAGCGACTACGTAACTCCTTGAGTGTATCCGTCATGTTTTTTCTTTCCGGTTGGAGCCAGCCACCAATTTGATTTCGAATAATCGGCATTCCAGCGGGCCATTGAAAAGCGGCGTGCGTTTCGATGGGGTAAGGCGCATCAGCTTCGGCAAACGCATGTCAGACGTGAGGAAATAAGCCGCCCAACCCGCAAACTTGCGCTTCAGTGTCTCCCCCATTTTTGGATACAGCGTCGCTAGGGCTTCATCTTCACCTATGCGTACGCCATACGGAGGATTGGCAATCATAATTCCGCTATCAGCGGGTGCGGCAATGTCAGCGAAATCCTTGTGGGCCAGTTGCACAGCCTCGGCTAATCCAGCCTCTTCCAGGTTTTTCCGGCTGACACGCACTGCTCGCAGGTCTGCATCACTACCATAGATCTTCTGGAATGTTACCGGCTTGGCTTTCTGTACCGCCTGCTGCTTCATTGCCTGCCAGGCGATTGAGTCAAAATTGTTCAATTTTTCAAATGCGAAACTTCGCCAGCTGCCCGGGGCAATATCCAGCGCCATCATTGCTGCCTCCAGCAAAAATGTACCGCTGCCGCACATGGGGTCGAGCAAGGGCATGCCCGGCTTCCAGCCAGTCAATTTCAGAATACCTGCAGCCAGGTTTTCGCGTAGCGGGGCTTCAACACTAGAGCGTCGTAATCCGCGTTGATAGAGGGCCGCGCCTGAGGTGTCGAGGTAAATCTGGTAACTGTCCGCAGTGAGATAAGCATGTACCCGCACATCGGGCTCGCGTGTATTGATGTCGGGCCGCCTGTTGAGCGATTGACGAAACCTGTCGCAGACTGCATCCTTGATTCTGAGCGTTACAAACTCCAGGCTTTTGAGCGGACATTTAACCCCGGTGACCTTGACCATAAAATTCTTGTCGACGTCGAACCATTGCAGCCAATCAAGTCGCAGGACAGCCTGGTAGATGTCATCCTCAGTAGTATATTTCCCCTGGCCCACCCGCCACAGAATGCGAGTGGCAACCCGGCTTTGAAGGTTGGCGCGATAACAGCCTGCCCAGTCGGCAGCGAAACTTGCGCCCCCGTCCACGGACTGGACATTCTTAACGCCGCACTCATCGAGCTCTTCAGCCAGGACAGCTTCTAGGCCCCTGGGGCATGTGGCAAAGAAATGCTCTTGATTCATAAACTGCCTTCCAGTGTAAGCCGATGCGCTGTGCCAGGATTGCACTCCCTGATTTTCTCGAGGAACTGCAGAAATTCTATTCTATGGGTTTGTTCCAGCTTTCTGGCCCGCTCCCTGAGCTCGGCCCATCGGAGTTCGGTTGGCATACGGCGGAAGGCAAGAACGACAATATTGCCAGGCCTGCCCGTAGGCAGAATCAGCACACGTCTGTCGAACGCGCGTTCAATGCGTTGCAGGTATACATCAAAATTACGGTCGCTACCCCATAGATTGATAGTCAGCAGACCGTCGGGTGTTAACGCCTGGGCACAATAATCAAAGAACTCCTGGGAGCATAAATCAGGAGGAATACCATTACTATCAAAGGCATCGATCATCAACGCCTGCACTGTATTGGGATGCTCCTTTACGTATTGCGCCCCATCGCCCCCGATGATGTCCAGCCTCTCGTCGTTGTCCGGTACTTCAAAGTGGCTACGCGCTATCTGGATGACCCTGGGATTAATCTCCAACACCTTCACCTTATCAATTAAGGGCACATACTGATGAATGTACTTGGCTATTGACCCGCCACCCAGCCCTATCATCACAACATCCCGCACATGGGGCGCAAATAGCAGAAACATCATCATGCCGCGGGTGTAGGCAAGCTCGAGCGCATTTGGATCAATAAGCCGCATGGAACTTTGGACGGTGCTATTGCCCAGGTGCAGAGAACGTACGCCGTTGGATTCACTGACATCCACGCTGTCGTCAGAAGAGACACTGCGATGAATATTTCGAAGGAAGCGTTGTCCAGCGCGCAACATCAGGCGGCAACCGTTCCGGACTGGTTCGGCTCTGTTTCAACTCCCTTGAATTTGGTATCGAGCTCGATCTCAAGAAAGTCGATGCGTTTTATTTCCAGCCGAACACGGGTACCGGCAGAGAGGCTGGGCAGACTGTGCACCTTGGTGATATAAGGCATTTCATCCAGCCGTACAAGGTTTTCCCTAATGACGGTTGCGCCGATCTCGATCAGCTCCTCCTGACGGATATATTGCAGGCACCAGTAGCGCTCCATACGGTGCTGGAATTCATGATATGCGTTATAGGCGAGATCAAAATCACGCATGATATTGCTTAAGGTTTCATTATCGCGGGAATACGGCGCTGTGGTATTTTGCAGCACCGAGATGATCTGGCGCTGGTTCACCAGATCCACCATGCGCCTGAGCGGAGATGTGCACCAGGTGTACTGACTTACCCCCAGACCTTGATGCGGTTCAGCCTTCATCGTCATGTACACCTTGCCATTGTTCTGGGCGCGATAGATACCCGGGATATCGTGGGCGTGCAGCAAAGCACCCCATTGGCTGTTGGCCTCTATCATGAGCTCGGCTACCACCTTGTCCATGGGAGAGCCGCGATGACGACTGACAATCCTCACCCTGCCGTCTTCCACATAGAAGTTGTAATCCAATTGCGGCGCCCGGTTTGGATCGTACTTGCCACGAGCCTTCTCCAATGACTCAGCGAACCGATGCAGTAAGGTTAATTGCTGCCAATAAGGATGTTCACTCGGGCCCTGCAGCGTCCCCTCATTGAAGTGCGGTTCCAGCTCGTCATGCCGCAGATTAGCTTTGATATTGACCAGCTCTACCTTGCTATGCCGATTGACGATGGATAAATCCTCCGCCACATCTATATATAAGGACAGTGCAGGTTTCCATTCCCCTTCAGTCAAGCTAAAAGGCTGTATGGCAGGTTCCGGCAGCATGGTGATCTTGTTGCCAGGCATATATACGGTGGACAACCGCTGCATCGCCATCTCGTCCAATTCACTTCCCGGCAGAATCCCTAATGCCGGCGCAGCAATATGAATGCCTACACGCTGAGTTCCATCAGACAGTTGCTGCACGGATAATGCATCGTCAATTTCAGTCGTCGTACTATCGTCAATACTAAACGCCTCCGCTTCTGCCCGTTCCAGACGGTCTGGCATGTGTACCGCAGCATGGGACGGGAAATGCGTACCCGCAGGGAAGTATTCACGCAGGAAAGCACCCAGGTGGTAATCATGTGGGGAAGAGATGGCGCCACAGGCTTCGAGCAGCTTTAACTGGCTCATCTGCAGCTCACCGGCGGCCTGGTCCAGGGCCTTCCATTCCAGGGTATTCTTGTCTGGGTCGTAAAACAGCATATCGAGCTTGTCTGTAAACTCGGACGGCAGCTGCTGGTTTTTCAGCTGTTCAATATACCGAGCAACTTTTTCGGCCTGCTGCCGCTTCTTTTCCTGGGAAGCCAATGCAGCCTTCAGATTTTCCTCTGGCGCTGCCTTGTAACGGCCCTTGCCCTTGCGATAGAAATACATGGGCGCGCCATGCAGGCAAAATGCCACCGCAGCCGCTTGCTGCGGAGTCGGGGTCTCTCCATAGTATTCCTGGGCTAGATTCTCAAAGCCGAATTCAGGCTCACCACAGCATTCCCACAGAAATGATGGATCCAGTTCGCGAGACTCCTGCTCTACCCCCTCCATAAACCCAGAAAGAGTGCCGTCAAATCGCATGAGCACATTGGCCGACTTGATCTTGGAGCGCTTGCCACCAAGCGCTTCCACCTGCAGGGAACCAGGGTTTTCGGTCATGACGGAAGCCACTTTGAAGCTGCCGTCTTCCTCATAAAAAACATTCATTGACTGGCCAGTATGGATATTGCCGGGGTTTGGGGATGCGTATTTTACCGCGGTTTCCCATGCCTGATGTTGCTGCAGCCAACAGTTGTCGAAATGTAGACGGCACTGTTAAAAAACCGACGAGTTTCCGTCGTGGTTTTTTCACCCTACTTTCTGGGCTTTTTCGTGTGCTGTGGGTTTATGTTCCACATCGAACATAATCTTTGCGATGCGAAGCCAGTTCCATGGCCATTCTCGAGATTGAAAATTCCTGGCACGCCCCGCAAAACAGAATGGCATGGAAGCTGCGTATTACTAGTCAATAATAAGAATTAAGGAGAAACCATGATTAACAACAACAACAACAGCTCGCGCCTTGGCGCAGAGGCATGCCTAAAAGCAATAAGAAAAATGGAAAGCATGTCTGAGCTGCCTGACCCTGATTACCACGGGGAGAGAGTCAGGATGGTTTCAACCTTAACAACTGCTGCGGGGCCGATGACGCCTTATCTGGCTGGGTTTATTACAGCACTGGCTGAGTATATCGACCTAAACCTTGGATCGTATCCGCGAGTCACCTCCAATTGGCGTCCCGAGGCGATGATGACCACCGAGGAAATTGAAACACGCAGGGCGATAACAGAAGCCCTTTTTTAGTACTGGTAGGAGCTTACCCCCACCAGTTGTAGTTAGTTAAATGGTGGAGGCACCGGCGTAACCGGGCGTTGTAATATGAACACAGAAAAACTGGCAGAAGATCTTCGAACCTTTATCTTGTCGATTCCATCGATCCCGCATTTGGAAGCAATCTTGTTGCTGAAGGGGCCTCCCGTTAGGCCATGGGGGTTGGAGGCAATAGGAAGGCGACTATATTTGGCGAAGGACCAGGTAAAAATCATACTGAGAAGGCTCTGCGCCGCTCGCATTTGCGCTTCGGTACCCGGCCAACCTGGTCAATATATTTACCAGCCTGAATCAGCGGAGCTTGCTGATCTTATCGAAAGGCTGGTCGACTTTTACGCACACAACCTGATTGAAGTCACCAACCTGATTCATGCCAATGCGTCCCAGAAAAACGTACAACAATATGCTGACGCATTCAAATGGCGAGACTCTCCACAATGAATTTCATCATCTATGGACTCTGTGCCATAACCGCACTGATATGTACATTCCTAATGGTTCGCGCGTATCTCATCAGCCGCTATCGCCTCCTGTTGTGGAGCAGCTGGTGTTTTGCCGGCCTTACGCTCAACAACATCGTCCTCATGTTCGACAAGATTGTTTTTGGAAATGATTTACTGACGCTGCGCTTGGCCATTGCCCTAGCCGCGCTGCTGCCACTTGTCTATGGGCTCATTTTCGAAGATCGCTGACCATGAATGAAATGCTCATGGGTGCAACTGCGGCCTTGTCCTTCGTCATCAGTCTGTTCTTTTTGCGTTTCTGGAGAAACACCCAGGATCGCTTTTTTCTCTTTCTTAGCGCTTCATTTGTTTTACAAGCTGCAGATCGATTATTGCAAGAAAGCTCGTTGAGCTTGGCCCAAGACACCCCTGTCCAATATTCATTGAGGATTTTGGCTTACGTCCTGATATTGGCCGCGGTCCTAGATAAGAACAAGTTTCAGATCAAATAAAACTGTGGCATCAACGGATTCGTTTGTCCTTCATAAGCCTCAAGCTCGACGCGTCAAAAGCCGGGTAACTCAACATCTGCGAATTTGTAAAAAAATGTAAAAAAAGTAAAAAAAATGTTCAACCGTTTCCATTCTGATGCGTTAGTGAGGGTTCCTTAATAACCATTTTCAGGAATGTTATGAATAAAGTACTCGCTGTTAGCCTGCTTTCCCTCAGTTTCTCCACCGCAGCATTTGCTGACGATCTGCTTTCCACCATCGAAGCTGATAAGGATTACTCCACTTTTACGAAGGCGATCAAAACCGCTGGCATTGAAAACTCTTTCAAGGGCGATGGCCCCCTCACAGTTTTCATTCCCAACAATGCTGCCTTCGAAAAAATGCCAAAGGCAAAACTCAACAAGCTGCTGTCAAATAAGGACGAGCTGGCCAAAGTGCTGCAGTACCACATCGTCGGGGCAAAGATCACCAGTGCAGATGTTGCTGCTGGCAAGGTAAAGACTGTAGAGGGCGAGGACTTGCCACTCTCAGTTACCGATGGCGTTAAAGTGGGTGATGCTCGCGTTGTTGGCACCGAAATTCATGCTGACAACGGCGCCATTCATACTGTGGATACCGTACTGATTCCCAAGAAGAACTGAATCGAAAAACAGATTATTTGGGTAAAACAAAAACAGGAGCGCGAGGCTCCTGTTTTTGTTTTAGGTGTTCGGTGGTATGCGCGACTTGCTGGAATGAATGGCGGAAAGGGTGGGATTCGAACCCACGATAGCGGAGACCGCTATACCGAATTTCGAGTCCGGCGCATTCGACCACTCTGCCACCTTTCCGCTCTGCCGACTTGCGCAGCAGCCGCATTTTAGCATTCCCTCACTGTCTTCCGAAGCACTATCTTGGCTGATGCTGGACAAAGCACAGAAACTTCGGGAAACTTCCTCTATGCGCATGTTTCTTCTCATGCTCTTCCTGCTGGCATCGATAGGCTGTCGAAAGCTGCCCGAACCACTACCCGATGTCAGGCAGAGTAAGGAGCTGATTGTTGTCACACACAATGGGCCAAATACGTATTACGTGAATGGTGACAATGAATTCGCTGGCCTTGAATATGACTTGGCGCGCTTGTTCACGGAAGACCTTGGCCCGGATTACAAGCTCAACTTTCTGGTGGTCAGCAACATCTCCGAAGTACTTCCAACTCTGCTCGAGGGGCGCGGCCACCTAGCGGCAGCAGACCTCACCGTCACCTCCATCAGGAAGCGCATGGTTGATTTCAGTGTGCCTTATCAGGATGTCCAGCAATACGTGGTTTACAACAGCGAGCAAGGTAAGGCACCAAAGAAGGTGCAGGATTTACTCCATGCAAACATCATAGTTCCGTCAGGCACGAGCTATGCAGAACGTTTGCGTAGCCTAGCTAGGAATGAGCCTCAGCTTGAATGGCAAGAATTAGCAAATGTAAGTGCTGACGAGTTGCTGGAAAGGGTGGCCGCAGGTGAGCTCGACTACACAATCGCGGATGATCACCTCGCAGCCATATTGGGAAACTACTACCCCAACCTGCGCATTGGCATGGCATTGGGAAAGCCGGAAGCTATCGGCTGGGCTTTCCCCAGGAACCAGCATGAATGGCTCAGGGAAAAAGCTGATTCATTTTTTCTACGCATCAAGAAGGATGGCACGCTACGTAACCTTCTAGACCGCTATTACGGCCATTCGGATCGCCTCAAGTCGGTAGACGTGACAGCCTTCTTGCAACGATCGCAGACCATATTGCCGCAGTACATGCGCTTATTCAAACAGGCGCAGGAGCTGACTTCCCTGGATTGGCGCCTGCTTGCTGCCGTCAGCTATCAGGAATCTCATTGGGATCGCTTCAACACTTCACCTACCAATGTACGCGGCATGATGATGCTGACGGAAGATACTGCCGATCGCATGGGCGTAACCGATCGCCTGGATGCTAAGCAGAGCATCATTGCAGGTGCTCGTTACATCGTGCTGCTCAAGGAAGCATTGCCCGCCCGCATAGCAGAGCCTGATAAAACCTGGATGGCGCTGGCGGCCTACAACATCGGCCTTGCCCATCTGGAAGATGCCCGCGTGCTGGCGCAGCGCCTCAAGCTCAATCCGGACAGATGGGCGGATGTTAAGAAAACCTTGCCGCTGCTCAATAAAGCCGAGTATTACTCAACAGTGAAATACGGTTATGCAAGCGGTGGTGCGCCCGTTGTCTTTGTGGAATCCATACGCACCTACCATAAGATTCTCGAACGTTACGAACCCGGCCACAAGCCATTGCTGCCCAGCCTGGAGCTTGCTTGGATGGGCCCTCGCTTCAGCCCGATACCCTAAGTACTCAGGCCTTGAGAACTTCCTTGTCGCCCATGTAAGGCCTCAGAGCTTTGGGTATCGTTACACTACCATCAGCATTCTGGAAATTCTCAAGCACGGCAACCAAAGTCCGTCCTACCGCTAGGCCTGAACCATTCAAAGTGTGTACCAGTTCTGGCTTGCCGCCTTCTGCCCGGAAACGCGCCTGCATTCTCCGCGCCTGGAAAGATTCACAATTCGACACAGACGAGATTTCGCGATAGGTATTCTGGGCTGGCAGCCAGACTTCGAGGTCGTATGTTTTGGCCGCACCGAAGCCCATATCCCC